>Ga0209123_1001047_pt1 | contig 29679 bp, 23 predicted proteins | sample BarGraIncu00431A_FD_184500 | JGI IMG/M metagenome (GOLD analysis project Ga0209123, IMG submission 184500) | Arctic peat soil microbial communities from Barrow, Alaska, USA - Barrow Graham LP Incubations 004-31A (SPAdes) (version 2) | ecosystem: Environmental > Terrestrial > Soil > Wetlands >... | reverse complement strand
GAGTTCGCACGGCAAGCCCTGCCGCAATGACGGCGACAGAACGCAATAACGGGATACGGCAGGCGCCGGTCCAAAACCCTAAGAGGAACAGCGGGAATCCCGGGATCCCGGCCATGACGGCCGCGCACCACCCGGCCCAGGCGGCGGCAGGCTGTAAAGGATCGCCCCCTTTGCGCAGGCGGTACAGCGGCAGCGCGTCACCGAGTATAATCCGCCCAAGCCCCACGGCAAGGATCGTCACCGCCAGGCCGGCCAGCCAGGAGTAGCAGGCGCCGGCCGGCGTGCCGAAAGCCGAGGCAAAGGCGGCGGTTCCCGGCAAGGCCGAAAAGGGAAAGGCGCAGGCCTGCATCGCCTGCCAGACCAGGGCAATCAGGCCGGCACGCACGGCCGACATCGGCGTCAAGTAGGCGACGAACCCCGCCAGATCGGCATCCGCCAGGCGGTGGGCGACAAAGAGCAGGTTGAACTCGACCGTGTACAGATAGGCGTCCAGCGCCCAGAAGTAGTGCACTATCAGGGCGTAGCCGCCCGCCACCAGCGCGCCCAGCGCGGCGATTCCGACCGCCTTGCGCCGCAGACTGCGGCGCAGACTCCAGGGGACTGCCGGCCGCGGCTCCCGCAGCTTGCGGTCCCGATACTTGGTGGCCAGTTTCGGGAGCGAGGAAACCGCGACGATCAGGGCAATGCCGATGAAGAATTCCCGGGAGACCTTCCCCTTTAAAAGCCCCAGCAGGGAACTGGAGAAGGTGATAAAGGCGATCGTGCCGGGGAGCATGAAGATGAAGGTCGCGACGGCATACTGCAAAAACGATATCTTCGTCAGCCCGAAAGCGAAGTTGAGCAGGTTGAAGGAAAAAAGCGGTATCAGCCGGGTAAAGGCCACCGCCTTCCAGCCGTTTTGCGCAGTCTCGGCGTCGAGCTTGTTCCAGCGCTGGCCGACCAGCTTGCGCTCCACCCAGTCCCGGGCGGCGTAGCGGGCAATGAGGAATGCCAGGCAGGCTCCCATGGTCGCACCGATGATGGTATAGACCACTCCCCAGACCGGCCCGAACACCGTCGCCCCCGCCATGCTGATCGGCAGCCCCGGCAGCATGAGCGCGGGAGCCAGGGTGAAGAAGGCGATGTAGACCAGCGGCGCCACCAGGCCGAAACTGGCAAAGAGGGAGCGCAGCTTTTCCGGCTCAAGGTACTGCCCGACTCCGCTTACCCGGGCCAGGACGATGACCGCAATCAGCCCCGAGAGAAAAACCAGGGGACGCAGCACGCCGGCGCCGGTAGAGACCGTCCTCTCCCTGGTAAGAGCCGCAGGCACCAGCTTTCTGAAGCGGTATTTCAGCCTCAGCCGGTTCAGATAGGTAATCGGGCCCGAGGCGGGCTTGGGAGTGCCGCAGACCAAATCCAGAATATGCCTCACCTGCAATTTCTTCCCGAGATGATTGGCGCACCCCGCGCAGTAGGTCACCACCTCGCGCCCGTCAGCTTCCACGCGGCGCCGCTCGCCCCAGCTCTCCGCCAGGTCGGGAGCCAGCGCAGCCACGCTCCCCCCCTCGCCGCAGCAAAGCGCGGAGCTGCGCGTGTGCGGCATCTCTTCGACGCGGCGTCCCGCACCGGCCAAGAGGCTGCGCACCGCATCCTGGGGTGCCGGGGCAAAGCGGATCACGCAGGGATCATGGATAGTCACCGGAGCAGCGATCGACTCCGGGACGCCACCCGGCGCCAACTCGGCCAGCTGCTGGTAGACCGTTTCCGTCAGGAACTGCGGGGCGTACTCGGTAAAGACCTTGTAGCAGTTGGGGCAGGCGACCAGAACACGCCTGACTCCGGCAGCTTCCAGCCAGGCCACCATCTCGCCGAACCTCTCCTGAAAAAACCGCTCCCGGCCCAGATCGTGGGACGGCTTGGTGCAGCAGTCAAGGACAATGCCGAGGTCGGGGATCGTTTCCCGCAGCATCCGGTAAACCTGCTCGGTTGCCGCAGGGCGCGTGCCCGGCAGGGCGCACCCCGGGAAGAAGATCGTCGTACACCCCTTAGGCAGGCCGTACCAGCTAAAGCGCTTGGACAAGCCGGTGCGCTCGTAGGCGAGGAGCCCCTTGTGTTCTGGAAAGCTACCGAAGCCGCGGTCAACCGCCTCCCGGCGCATCTCCAGAAAGAGGGCTTTCGGATCGAGCCCGACGGGGCAGACCGCCGAGCAGAGCCCGCAGAGGCTGCACTCGAAGCAGAGTGCGTTTTTTTTGGGATCCTCCGGGTCGTAACCCCGCGCCAGCGCGCGCGGAGAGCCGTAAAGCTTCAGAAAGCCGCACTCGGCCACGCAAACGCCGCAACCCGTGCAACCGCCTATTTCATCAGCCAGCATCCCGGCCAGGGTACTCCTTAACGCGACCCCTTCATTTTGCGATGTCACTCCTTACCCCCCTGTAGCGAGGCGGGTTTGCAGCAGTCACAGGCGGCGTTTTGCACGGCGGCAATCATGCCCCCCTCCAGCACCAGGATGCGCGAGCGCTGCACACCACCAAGCGCGAGACGTTCCGCAGCTTGAGTAGCATCGGCGCCACCGGTTGTGCTGACCAGGATTACCTTCCCTTTGCCGGCGCGCAAGCGCTGAGCGATCTTTTTCAGACGGCCCGGATCGTTGCCGGTGGCAAGCGACTGCTCATAATTGTGAGCGCGGAACTCCCCGGCGCTCTGAATATCCACGATCGAAATGCTCTTTTTGGCTTTAATCCAGGCCGCCAGTTCGTTATGACACACCGTGCCCGGTTCGCCGGCAAGCGCGAGGGCAGGAAACAGCAAAAGTAGCAACAGAATGATTTTCTTCACAAGATCCTCCTTTTTTTTACAACCCGGCATCCTAACTGCTAGGCTATCCGAGGTCAAATTGATTAAAGCGATGCAAGTGGCAGGACCGACAGGTTATCCCGATAACACACAGGACTTTCCGGGCTTTCTCAGAGCTCATGCCCGCTCGACAAGGAGGTGGTCGACAAGATAACTGCAGTGGCACACCGCGGACCAGGAGATTCGGGAAAATGCAGCAGAGAAAGCGGGTGAGACCTTGAAGGGGAAGAAATAGCAGCATCCAGCGTCAAGTCGTGGGAGGTTACCGGCGCGCGAAGGGGATGATCAGGCGCGAGGTATAGCGATCTCCAGACCAAAAACTCAAAAAGGGCTCTCAGCGCCAAGCCGCGGGCCCTTTTATTTAGGCGCTGTTAGGGGTGGTGGTGGTTTTCGTCTGGCAACTATTCAACAAACATGATGGAACTCTCCCTCCCCCTCCTGTCCTCCCCCTTGAAGGGGGAGGGACGCGTTCACGACATTTACGATGGATGCGAAAAAACAACATGCGGCCCTAACAGCGCCTGAAGAGAAGGAAGTTTTTTTTGTCAAAGCACCCTTCCCGTCCATCCCGCCAGACCGATAGCGTTAATGCGATGACCATTTGGTGACCCGAGCAGATCCTTGTACTCCATGTCCTTGGTCCTGATATGGAGATAGAACCAGGACAGCAAGAGATCCTTGACGTGGAGCGCCAGGAAATCCTTATTGTATGAGAATTGCTTGCTCAGCCCCTCGATTTGGGTGATGAAATTGAGATGCTCCTGTTTGTGTTCCGCACTGCCTTGATATCCGAGATCGGCAAAAAGGAGCTCCTCTGACAGGAAGTGCGCCTGCGCGTAATCGTACAGCCTGGCAATCAATGGCATTATTGCGTCACCAGCCGTGCCGTATTGTACGGCAAGATGCAGTTCGTTTATGGTGTTTATCAGTTGCCTGTGCTGAGCGTCTATTCTCTCAACCCCGATGTCCAGATTCTCATCCCATTTTATAATCGACATGCAGCCTCCAATAAACGTGACGTACCCACTACCCCAGAGGCCCTCATATGGCAAGTCGCGCGGACCTCGTATGCACGGGCCCGACGAAGAGTTTGGCAAGCTTACCTTAAAATTCTCATTTGAAAAGAGGGAACTATCGGAATTGTGTATAAGGGCCGCAGTCGCTAAAACGGCCATGAGTGCTTCATCCGCCCGGGGAACCTACTTGCCAATTCAGAGGATGGACTTTGAGGTAACTGAATGTTATCGTACGACGCGAAAGCGCGTGACCGGCCGGCTGTGAATCAGCTGACCTGTAGCGCAGGAAACACTTCATTCCAAGCAGGTACATACAAAAAAGGTGTCATATGCAAAAGCTCGTCAGTTCGTCCCTGCTTGGTCTTCTTGTCCTTGCATTCTCCGCCCCGTCAGCCAAAGCAGAAGAGCATGTGGCGGTCACCACCAAATCCGGCATAGAATATACCTCTTTGAGAGAAGGGACTGGTGCAACCCCGAGAGCGACGGACACGGTGGTCGTCCACTACCGCGGAACACTGTTGAACCGCCGCGAATTTGACAGCTCCTACAAAAGAGGGCGACCGACAGAGTTCCAGCTTGACCAGGTCATCAAGTGTTGGACGGAAGGTTTGCAGCTGATGAAGGTTGGCGGCAAGGCCGAACTCGATTGCCCGGCAAATCTTGCCTACGGCGACCAGGGCGTGATGGGTTCCATCCCGCCCAACGCATCACTGATTTTTGAAGTGGAGCTGCTGGCCATCAAATAGCTTGTCAGGTTGCAGCTACTCCACCTTGCCCAAAGCTCCCCTATCCTGCCACCCCCCTCCCAGCGCCTTAATCAACTGCACGCTGGCAAGAAACTGCATCCCGAGGATCTGGGCTTCCAACTGCTCGTTTTGCAGCACGGTGCGCTGAGCGTCCAGCACCTCGAGATAGAGAGCGGCTCCTTCCTTGTAGCGGAAGGTGGAAATTTCACGCGCACGCCGCGCCGCCTGCACGGCCTTCGCCTGCGCCGCACCCTGGTTGGCCAGGATGCGCAGATCCGAAAGCCCATCCTCGACTTCCTGAAAGGCAACCAGCACCTGCTGGCGATAATTAGCCACCGACTCGGCGTACACGGCTCGGGTTCGCTCCAGCTCGGCGGCAAGGCGACCACCCTCAAAAATCGGCAGTGAGATGCTGGGGCCGAAAAACCAGGTGAAGCTTTTCCCTGTCAAAAGGGTGCCGAGCTTGTCACTACTCTGTCCGACGCTGCCGGTAAGATCGAGCGCCGGGAAGAAGGCCGATTTCGCCACACCGATCCGGGCATTGCTGGCGGCCATGGCGCGCTCGGCCTGGGCGATGTCCGGGCGGCGCTCCAGCAGCTCGGAGGGGAGCCCCGCCGGTATGGCGGGCGGGGCAAGGCTCAGCGGGTTCGCTCCCAGAACAAACTCCGGGGCCGGTTTCCCGATTAAAACGGCGAGCGCGTGCTCCAGCTCGGAGCGCTGTTTCCCCTCAATGATGAATTGGGCCTGGGTGGAGTCGAGCAGCGTTTCCGCCTGGGCGACCTCGAGCCCGTTGGCGATCCCACCCCGGTAGCGCACCAGCACCAGGTCCAGCGACTTTTTCAGCACCTCGGTGTTGTTCTTGAGGATTGCCAGGTCCGCATCGAGATAGCGCAGGTTGAAATAGGTCTGCGCCACCGAGGATTTGAGAGCCAACAGGACGGTTTCATAGGCCGCGAGGCTCCCCTGGGTGTCGGCGCTGGCCGCCTCCACGTTGCGCCGCACCTTGCCCCAGACGTCCAGCTCATAACTTAAGTCCAGTGGCAGGTTGAAGGTGTTCGAGGTGTAGGCCTGCGTCGGCGCCGTTCCAGGCTGCACCGCCCGGTTCCCCGACTCCCGGGTCCGTATGGCGGACGGGTTCCCTACGAGAGTCGGGAAGAAGTCAGCCCTGGCGCCGCGCGCGATCGCACGGGCCTGCTCTACGCGGGCGAGCGCCGCCTTGAGGTTTTGGTTGGAGGCTAGCGCCCCTTTTTCCAGTTCATTTAATACCGGGTCCCCGAAGATCTCCCACCAATTGCCCTTGGCCAGCTCGTCGTGCGGGGTGGCCTCTTTCCAGCCGCTGGGGGGAGCCTCCTTCCACGCCGGCGGCATTGGCACGGCCGCCCTTTGGTAGTCCGGTCCGACCGCGCAGCCGAAAAGCCCGAGAAAAAGTAGCGGTAGCACGGCCCCGCGCGCAAGGTGATGAATTTCAACCATCTGCCTTTTCCTCCCCATCCCCACCCCGACCCGCCTGCGCCAAGGCTACGGCGGCCAAGCCCTCCCCTTGAAGGGGAGGGAGAGTTCGACCGTGTTGTCAATTGTCGTATAAGGGCAAAATCTATCTAACTATTCAGTTCATCCCGCTCTAGTCCGACTGTCCCCCTGCAAAGGCGGGAAGCCATCACGACGCAGAGTGCGTATGTTACGGTTATCGTTCCCACGCTCCCGCGTGGGAATGCAGCCGGGGACGCTCCCGCGTCCCGCTTTGCTGCGTGGGAAGGCAGCGTCCTCTTAATTGGACTGGTGCACCGGCGCCGCCTTCCCCGGCTCAGCTTTGGAACCGGATTGCGGCGCCGTTTTTCTGGGCTCCACGATGGTCACCGGGGACCCTTCGCTGATCGAATCGGAAGGATTGACGATGATCGAGTCTTCCGGCGCCAGGCCGGAGAGCACCTCGGCGCTGGAACCCAGGTCGCGACCCAGAGTGACACCCCGCAGCTGCACGGTCCGGTTTTGGGCAACCAGCGCCACCTGGGTTCCCTTCGCCCGGAAGATGAGCGTGTTGGTCGGTATGACCAGCGGCGCCTGAGGAAGAGCCAGGTGAAAGGTCACCTCGCCGAAGGCTCCCGGCAGCAATTCCCCCCTGGCATTGGGAATGCGCACCTCGGTCAGGAGCGTTCTGGAACTGGCCAAAATCGCGCCTGCGGAGCGCACCACCCGGCCGGTGAAGGCCCGGTTGGGATATTCTGCGACCTTCAGTTCCGCCGGCACCCCGGGAATTATGGACCGGCTGTAGAGCTCCGGCACGCTCACGTAGACCCGCAGCTGATCGGTCTGGGCCAGGCGGAACAGCTCGCTGGCGGTCCCGGCGCTGATCAGCGCTCCGACGTCGGTGTTTCGGGCAGTGATGATCCCGTTGAAGGGGGCCACGACTTTTTGGAAGTTCTTTAGATACTGCAAGCGTCCGACGTCGGCGAGCGCCGCCTGGTAGTCGGCCTGGCGCGCCTTGTAGGCCCCGACGTTCTGATCCACCTCCTGCCGGGAGACCCCGTCATAGCGCAGCAGGTTCTGCCAGCGCTCCGCGGTGATCCGGGCGAGATCCAGGTTGGCCTGCGCCTGGGCCAGGGCCGCCTTCGACTGGTTCAGTTGCTGATCGACCTCCGGCGTCTCGATGACCGCCAAAAGCTCCCCCTGCTTCACCTTGCTCCCGATGTCGACCAGCCAGCGCTTCAGGTAGCCGTCGGTGCGCGCGTAGATGGGCGCCTCGATATAGGCCTGCACGTTGGCCGGCAGCACCAGGTCGGTCTTCGCCGCAGCGCGCGCCGCATGCACGACGCTGACCGGAATGCGGCCGGCCTCTCGGGCCGCTGAGGCGAGGTACTTGCGGTCCCGCACCCTCGAGTAGATCACCCAGGCCACCACCCCCGCCAGCAGCAAAAGCCCCAGGGTAACCAGCAGCCAGCGCCTGCGTCCCGATTCCGGAATCTTTGCTTCATCCATGGTGCGCGCCTTTCCCCTCCTGGGGGCTATCACTCTCGTCGGTGAACTTTTTCGGCTCGCCTTTGCGCCGCAGGTAACTGAAAACCACCGGGACGAAAAAGAGCGTCGCGACGGTCGCCAGCAGCAATCCGCCGATGACCGCCCGCCCCAGCGGCGCGTTCTGCTCGCCCCCCTCTCCAAGCCCAAGTGACATGGGGAGCATTCCGATCACCATGGCGAGCGCGGTCATCAGTACCGGGCGCAGTCGGGTAAACCCCGCCTCCAGCGCCGCGGCGCGCGAGTCCTTCCCCTCGCGCAGCTGGTTGTTGGCGAAGGTGACCATCAGGATGGAGTTCGAGGTCGCCACCCCGACGCTCATGATCGCTCCCATGAGCGAGGGGACGCTGAGCGTTGTTCCGGTCAGAAACAGCATCCAGACGATCCCCGCCAGCGCCCCGGGGAGGGCGGTGATGATGATGAAGGGGGTCGACCAGGACTGGAAATTAACCACCATGATCAGGTAGACCAGTACGATGGCGAAGACCAGGCCGGAACCGAGCCCGACGAACGAGCTGTGCATGGTCTGGACCTGGCCGCGCATGACCATGGTGGAGCCGCGGGGGAGCTTTTTCCGGAAGCTCTCCATGATGCCGTTGATCTCCCCGGCGACCCCGCCCAGGTCGCGCCCCTGGACCTCGGTGTAGATGTCGACCAGCGATTGAATGTCGTAGTGGCTCGCCACGCCCGGCGCCGCCTGCCGGCTGACCGACGCCAGGTTCTGCAGCACCTGGACCTGGGGGAAGGCGGAGCTCCCTCCCACGACGGGGATATTTTTGAGCTGCTCCAGGGAATCCATCCGGAACTGGGGGGTCTGGGTGGCGACCGAATAGCTCACCCCCTGCGGGCTCAGCCAGAAATTGGGGGCGGTCTGGAAGCTGGTGCTGAGCGCGACCAGCACGTTGTCGGCCACGTCGCGCTGGGTGAATCCGATCCCCTGGGCCTTGGTGCGGTCGACCTTGATCTCGATCTTCGGCTGGTTGAAGAGCTGGTAGATGTGCGCGTCCACGGCACCCGGGACCAGCTTGATCTTTTCCAGCATCTGCGCCGCCAGGGCGCTGTTGGCCTTGATATCGGAGCCGACGATCTGGAGGTCGACCGGCGCGGGGAGGCCGAAATTGAGGATCTGGCTCACGATGTCGGCCGGCTGGAAAAAGAATTCGCAACCGGGAAACTCGCCGGGAAGGCGCTGGCGCAGCCTTTTCACATAGAGCGCGGTCGGCCGGTGCTTCGGGGTGAGCGAAATGAGGAGGTCCGCGTCCGAGGTGCCGATGGTGCCGGAGTTGCTGTAGGTCAGGTTGATGCCGCTCGTGGGAAGCCCGATGTTGTCCAGGACGTGCGCCAGCTCTCCGGGCGGAATCTCCCGGCGGATGGCCTCCTCGACCTGGCCGCAGAGGCCGGCGGTCTCCTCGATCCGGACCCCGGCCGGAGCCCTGAAGTGCATACGGATCTGGCCGGAATCGACGCTCGGGAAAAGGTCCTCCCCGAGAAAGGGAAAGAACACGAAGGAAAGCAGGCAAAACCCGAGAAAGCAGGAGGCAAAGAGCAGGCCGTGCCCCAGGCACCAGCCGAGCCCGCGTTGGTAGCGCTCGCGCAGGCGCTCGAAGCCCCTCTCGAAGCGCAGATGTATGCGCCGGAAGAAGCCCCGCTGTTCCGGGGCATCCTCCTGGGGCCGGAGCGCCCGGGCTTTTTCAAAGCGAAAGAAGTACAGTACCATGGTCGGAATCAGCGTGCGCGAGAGCAGGTAGGAGGCGAGCATGGCGAAAACCACCGCCTCGGCCAGCGGCCGGAACAGGTACCCGGTGATGCCGCTTAAAAAAAGGATTGGGACGAAGACGATGCAGATACTGAGGGTGGCGACGAAGGCAGGCACCGCGATCTGCTGCGCTCCGGTCAGGATGGTGTCGCGCAGGCTCCTTCCTTCAGGGAGCAGGCGGTTGATATTCTCGATCTCCACCGTGGCGTCGTCCACCAAGATGCCGACCGCCAGTGCCAGCCCCCCCAGCGTCATGATGTTGATGGTTTCCCCCAGGGCGCTCAGGGTCAAAAGCGAGCAGAGAATCGCCAGCGGAATGGATATGGCGACGATGAAGGTGCCGCGCAGGCTCCCCAGAAAGAGCAAAATCATGACCGCGGTGAGGGCCGCGGCGATCACCGCCTCCTTCAAGACCCCCTGAACCGCGTTGCGAACGAAGATGGACTGGTCGGCGAGCGGCTGGATGTGCAGCTCCGGAGGCAGGGTCGCCGCGATGCGCGGCAGAGCCTCGCGCACCCGGGAGACGATGTCCAGCGTAGACGCGTTGCCGCTTTTTATGACCGTCAAAAGCGCCGAGCGGTGCCCGTCGAGACGGACCATGTTGGTCTGAAACTGGAAGCCGTCGTGGACGTAGGCCACGTCCCGCACGTAGGTGGTGGCTCCGTTAGCGACCTTGATCGGCAGGTCGTTCAGTTCGGCGATGACCGAGGGACTGCTGTTGAGCGCGACATTGTATTCGCGCTCGCCGATCTTGACGGTCCCCTGCGGCATGATGAGATTCTGGGCGGCGACCGCGTTAACCACGTCGGACCCCGACACCCCGTGAGCGAGGAGCGCCTTGGGGTCGAGGTCGACGGTCACCTGGCGCACCTTGCCGCCGTAGGGAAGCGGGATGGAGGCGCCCTGGATGGTGGCCAGCCGGGTGCGCAGGAAGTTGGTGGCCAGGTCGTTTAACTGCGACTCCGAGAGGACCGCGCTCTCCAGGCTCAGCTGCAAGACCGGCACGCTCGAGGCGTTGTAGGAGATGACCAGGGGAGGCGAGATCCCCGGGGGGAGCGAGTGGAGCAGGGTCTGGCTGATGGCCGTCACCTGGGCGATGGCCCCCTGGATATTGGCCTTGGGCTGGAAGAAGATCTTGATCACCCCGATACCGTTATAGGATTGCGACTCCATATGCTCGATATCGTTTACCGTCGTCGTCGCCGCGCGCTCAAAGACGGTGACGATGCGCTGCTGGATTTCTTCGGGAGGAAGTCCGGAATACCCCCAGACCACGCTGACCACCGGTATTTTCAGGTTGGGGAAGATGTCGGTCGGGGTGCGCAAGATGGCGAGCACCCCGAGCATCAAAATGAGCAGGGCCGCTACCACGAAAGTGTAAGGGCGATCCAGCGCTAACCGTACAATCCACATAATGAACTCTCAGACCGTCAAGATGAGCTTCCTTGGGCCCCTGCCGTTAAGTTAAGGACTACCTACTTCAAGGCAACACTTTATCCCCCTATGGAAATAGGGGGGAAGCCGAACGTAGAGAGGCAGGGGGTGCTTTTACTAGGCTAACCCCCCCTGTCTCGCTATGGGAGCCTTCCCCCCTGTTCCACAGGGGGATACTGCCAGGGAAGGACCGGGAGAATTAAAACAGACCAACCTGAAAAGCAAGCATAGCTTAACTCTCCCTCCCCTTCAAGGGGAGGGCTGGGGTGGGGATGGGGTGGTCCCGCTCATTGCCCGCCGGGGCGCAGCCCTGAAATAACCGTTAAAGTCCTTATGCCGTCAGCCGATACATTCTGCAGTGACTGTTTACGAGGAGCGGAGCGTGGCAATATTAGAATGGGATAAGCGTTTTGTACTGGGTGTGACATTCATCGATCAGGACCACAAGCGTTTGGTGGACCTGATCAATGAGATACACGACAACATCATCAATTGTGCTTCCCATGATGCGTTGGGAACAGTCATCGTCGAACTGATCGACTATGCAACCTACCACTTTGCAGCCGAAGAAAACTCCATGGCTTACAATGAATACGGTGGTTTGCCTTTACACAAAGAAGAGCACCTGAAATTCTGCCGCATGGTGGCAGAGTTCCTGGATGGCTCCCGTGAGGGAAAGGAAGATTCTTCCCTGGAGATACTGTCATTCCTGGGGAATTGGTTGTTTGACCACATACTTCAGACAGATTCTGAATATTGCCAGTTTCTTGCGCAAAGAAATAAGGCAGAGCTGAAATCAGCTTAACGGCCGCCCCTCAAACGATGCCCAGCCCCGCCCCGGCCCTCCCCAACCGTAGGCGAACCGGACGCTGATCGGGGGACACCTATCAGGTTCCCCGGCCTGGTAGGCCCCCGATCGGGATACTTTTCCCATCCTTAATGTAGCGCCCGTGAGTCCCTTCCCAAAAAACCCTTAGCTCTTTTAAAGAAAATGCTGTAAAATTCGGATGTTACGAAAAAGCAGCATTCGTCTCCCTAAAGTGAGATTTATTAATGTCAATAAAAAAATACTCCAGCCTCTTTTCCCGCACTCCCGCCGCAGTACCGGGATCAATGGTTGACGGAAGTGCGGTAAAGCTCCCATGAAAAACACCGGTAAAAAAATCGTCCTTTCCCTCCTCGGATTTGCGCTTCTGGTCGCCTTGATGCTGACGCTGACTTTCTGGTCTTTCGGCCAGATCAGGAAAACTGCTGAAGCACGCAAGCACTCTTTCCTACTATTGGAGCAGGCGAACGATCTCCTGTCGGATTTGAAAGACGCCGAGACCGGCCAGCGCGGTTATCTGCTGACCGGTGAGGAATCATTTCTGAAACCGTATCTGGATGTGCGCGACAGCGTCGGCGGCGACTTGAAAGAGCTGCGCGGGAAAACCTCGAACGCCGCCGCCCGGGGACACCTGGATGCCATTGCCCCTCTTGTCGAGGCCAAACTGGCGGAACTCTCCCAAGTGATAAAGTTGCGTCGCAACGGCGAGACCGCCGCGGCACTGGCGATTGTCCTGACCGGCCAGGGCAAGCCGCTGATGGATTCCATCCGCGTCGAAATGCGCGGCTTCCTGCAGTTGGAAGAGGCCGCGCTGGCGCAGCATGAAGCGGAATTCCAATCGAAGATGCGCCGCATGTATACCATCATCGTGGTGGCCAGTCTGCTGACGCTTCTCTTTGCAGCGTCCTTCGCTTATCTGCTCTACCTTAAAACCCAGCAGCACTTCAAGAACCTGATCCATCAGGAAACCAAGCATTTGCTCGTGATCCAGGAGGAGACCAACAAGCAGCTGCAGCAGGCCAATACCACCCTGCAGGAGAGCGAGGAAAAACTCGCGGTCACGCTCAACTCCATCGGGGACGGGGTGATAGCGACCGACGCCGCGGGGCGCCTGACCCTTCTCAATCCGATCGCCGAGCAGCTCACCGGCTGGACCCAGGCTCAGGCCGCCGGCCGGTCGGTGGAAGAGGTGTTCCAGATCATAAACCAGCATACCCGGCAAACCGCCGTCATGCCGGTAGTGGCGGCCCTGGCGCACGGCACGGTCCAGGCCCTCGCCAACCACACGGTGCTGATTGCTCGCGACGGCAGCGAGCGCGCCATCGCCGACAGTTGCGGTCCAATCCGCGCCCGGGACGGCCAGGTGGTCGGCGCCGTACTGGTTTTTCGCGACGTCACCGCGGAATATGCGGTGCAGCAGAACTTGCGCGACAACGCCGCGCTGATCCAGACGGTCCTCAACACGGTGGCGGACGGCATCGTCACCCTGCACGCCGACAGCGGCATCCTCGAGACGGTCAATCCGGCCGCCGAGCAGATGTTCGGCTATAACGCCGCGGAACTCGCCGGCAAGGACTTCGGCGCGCTGATTCCGGAGCTCGACCGGGACCGGGGCCTATTGGAGTATTTCATCGCAGGAGCCGAGGCGCCCGCCACCGGCCTGGAGCGTGAAGTCGCGGGCCGGCGCAGGGACGGAGAGTGTTTTCCCCTGGAGATTTCAGCCAGCGAGATGTTCCTGAACGGCGAGCGCTACTTCACCGGGATTTTGCGCGACATCACCGCGCGCAAGCGGATCGAGGCGGACCAGGTGGAGCTCAGCCAGCGCCTGCGCGACCACCAGTTCTACACGCGCTCCCTGTTCGAGGCGAACATCGACGCCAGCATGACCAGCGACCCGTCCGGCATCATCACCGACGTCAACAAGCAGATGGAGACCCTCACCGGCTGCACCCGTGACGAGTTGATCGGCGCCCCCTTCATGAATTACTTCACCGATCCCGAGCGGGCCGAGCGCGGGATCCGGCTCGCGCTGGGCGAAAAGAAGATCACGGATTACGAACTGACCGCCCGTGACCGCGACGGCAGGGAAACGGTCGTCTCCTGCAACGCGACCACCTTCTACGACCGGGACCGGAAGCTGCAGGGGGTGTTCGCCGCCGCGCGCGACGTGAGCGAGCGCAAGAGGCTGGACCAGGTGCTTCAGGAAAAGAACGTTGAACTGGAAAGTGCCAGGGCGGTGGCGGAAAGGACCAGCCTCACCAAATCCGACTTCCTGGCCAACATGAGCCACGAGCTGCGCACCCCGCTCAACTCGGTCATCGGCTTCTCCGAGGTGCTGGAAGACCAGATGTTCGGACCGATCAACGAAAAGCAGCGGGAATACGTCAACAACATCCTCACCAGCGGCAAGCACCTGCTATCCCTCATTAACGACATCCTCGACCTCTCCAAGGTGGAGTCGGGCAAGATGGGGCTTGAGCTGAGCCGTTTCCCCCTGAGGGATTGCGTGGAGGCCTCCCTGACCATGCTCCGGGAAAAAGCGTTGAAGGGCGGGATCGAGCTCAGCCTGAAACTCGCTCCGGAGGCCGAGGTGGGGATCGCGGCGGATGAGCGCAAGCTGAAGCAGATACTGTTCAACCTGCTCTCTAACGCGGTCAAGTTCACCCCCCGGGGGGGAGCGGTGGAGGTGAGTGTCGTGAGAGACGGTGACTTCATCCAGATCACTGTGGCCGACACCGGCATCGGGATAAATGAAGACGACATCCCGAAGCTCTTCCAGGCATTTACCCAATTGGAATCGGCCTATACCAAGGGTTTCGAGGGGACTGGCCTGGGGCTTACCCTGACCAGGCAGCTCGTTGAGCTGCATGAAGGCAGGGTTTGGGTGAAGAGCGAGTTCGGCAAGGGAAGCCGGTTCAGCTTCACCCTTCCGCTGGATCAGGAGGCTCCCGTAGCATTGACCAGCGGCCTCCCCGAAGGCACAGCCCGCCCCGGTTCAACAGTCCTGGTGATCGAGGATGAACCGCGGACCCTTGCCACCCTGGGGAATGCCCTGCGTTGCAAGGGGTACCGGTCGTTGCGGTCCGGCAGCGGCAAGGAGGGGGTCGAGATGGCACAGCGTAATTCGCCCGACCTGATCGTCCTCGACCTGGTCATGCCCGGCATGAGCGGCTTCGACGTCGCCGAGCAGTTGGGCAAGGAATCCGCCGCCGCGAATATCCCCATCCTGGTGTTGACCTCGATGGACCTCTCGCCGGCCGACCGGGCCCGCTTGGCAGGCAAGGTCTGGCGCATCGAGGGGAAGGGTAGTCTCTCCACCCACGAGTTCCTGACCCTGGTGGAAAGCGTCGTCGGCCCGGGGCAGGAGCTGTAAGGGTCTACGGAGGTCGCAGGAGCCCCTAGTCGGAAAAGTCAGAAAAGTCAGAAAAGTCTCGCAAGGGGCATGGTCAAAAGCCATGCCCCTTTCTGATGGCCAGCAACCCAAAAGTCCCCTCTCCCTCCTTCGCCGTAGGCTTCGGCGGACAGGCCCGGAGGGGAGGGTTAGGGAGGGGGCTTGATGAGGATTTGCAAAAACCCCGCGTCAGAGTTACAACTTTATATCAACGTTGCAGTTCAAGGGAGCCTTCCTGAAGACCATGGCCACAAGCGCCCAGACCACCAGCTCAACGGAAAGCACTTCGGGCATCAGAACCCTGCTCCGCGCCCTGCGCTCCCGGAACTATCGGCTCTTCGTGGCAGGCCAGAGCGTTTCCCTGGTCGGCACCTGGATGCAGCAGGTTGCCATGAGCTGGCTGGTGTACCGCCTGACCGGTTCCGCCTTCCTGCTCGGAGTGGTCGGCTTTACCAGCCAGATTCCGACCTTTCTGCTCGCTCCGGTTGCCGGAGTGCTCGCCGACCGCTGGAACCGGAGGCATCTGCTGATGGCCACCCAGACGCTCGCCATGTTCCAGGCAGCACTTCTCGCAGCGGCCGTGCTCTCGGGAGTCGTTCAGGTCTGGCACATCGTCGTATTAAGTCTGCTTCTTGGCGTGGTGAATGCCTTCGACATCCCGATACGGCAATCTTTCGTCGTGGAAATGGTCGCAGAACCGGCAGACCTCGGTAACGCCATCGCCCTCAACTCCTCCATGGTTAATGGCGCCCGTCTTATCGGACCGACGGTAGCCGGACTCCTGGTCGCCTCGGTCGGCGAAGGGGTCTGCTTCGTCCTGAACAGCGCGAGCTACCTGGCGGTACTCCTGGCACTGGTTGCCATGCGCCTGGTCCCCAGGCCGCACCTCCAGGGGACCCGGCACAACGTGGCTCTGGAACTGCGCGAAGGATTCGACTACGTCATCGGATTCGGGCCGATTCGCAGCATCCTGCTGCTGATTGCACTGGTCAGTCTGACGGGAATGCCCTACGCGGTCCTGATACCCGTCTTCGCCAAGGAAATTCTCCATGGCGGTGCCCACACCTTCGGTTTTCTCATGACCGCGGGGGGGTGCGGGGCTTTCGCCGGAACCGTGTACCTGGCCTCCCGCAAGAGTGTCGTTGGCCTGGGAAGGATTATCGTACTCGCCGCCATTTTGTTCGCGACCGGGATAGCGGTCTTTGCCGTGTCGGCAAATTTCCTCCTCTCGCTGGCAGCGCTGACCGTCGCCGGCTTCGGGTCGATGACGCTCATCGCATCCTGTAACACCATCCTGCAAACCATCCTCGAGGAGGACAAGCGGGGCCGGGTCATGAGCTTCTTCACCGTTGCCTTCATGGGGATGGCCCCCTTCGGTAGCTTCGGAGCCGGGACCATGGCCGGGATAATCGGCCCCCGGGACACCATCCTGCTCGGCGCGGTCTGCTGCCTGGTCGGCACGGCGTTTTTCGCCAGGCACCTCCCGCAGATCAGGGAAGAAGTGCGGCCGATCTATCTCGAAAGGGGGATCATCAAGGAAGTTGCCCAAGGAATGGACTCGGCGGCAGAACAGCCGTCGTTACCGGACGCCCAGAAGTGAAGGGCAATACGGCACTGTTTTTCAGGGCCAGGGATCGTCGGGGGCGGGGGTCGGTTGCGCAAGGGTCGATGACGCTCATCGCATCCTGTAACACGATCCTGCAAACCATCCTGGAAGAGCCAAAACAAAAAAAAAGGCGCTGCCGAAGCAACACCTTTCTATCAAATATCAGTCAAACTATCAGCCTTCCTTGTTCATTCTACGTTTAGCGAAGATCGTGAGCACCAGCATGCCGGCTCCAACAAGAGCCATGGTGCCGGAATCGGTGGCAGCACCGACGCCATTATAGATAAGAGAATTCGAGTCATTCTTAAGGCCAAAATCAAGGTTGGCCGTGGTTGTCATCGAAGCACCAGCAACTCCTGCAAAAAACAAAACTGATACTATTCCAGTCAAAAATCCTTTACTCATTGTGCCACCCCTTCTGTTGCTTAGTTACCTATCCATCAAGCACGGAGGGTGCCAATAGTCTAAGGACCTGCTATGGTTGGACTTTAGCGATGGACGCTGCCATCGGCAGCCATTAGTGTTAAAAATCCCGACACTTACCAAAACGCCGTGTAAGGATTCCCGACAGTAAGTATTTACCGCTGATTGTCCACCTGCCCCACCCGGGTTCCGATCAGGTGTCCCCCCTGTAGAACAGGGGGGAAGGCTCGCGCAGCGAGACAGGGGGGTCTGCCACCGGCAAAAACACCCCCCTGCCTCTCTACGTTCGGCTTCCCCCCTATTTTATAGGGGGGATAAAACACACTAGGTCCGGTAATCCTGACCTTAACGGCAATGCTCCCCGCCCCTCTCTCATTTGGCGAGTGGGCGAGTGGGCGCTTGCCGAACGCAGCGATCACTACCAGCGTCTTTATTGGTTGCAGTAGGGAGGGTTTGGTAGAGTTTTAGCGGGTTTCAGGGGCAGGTCGATTCATTTTTGGGCTGTTTTACGGTCACAATGCTCAACGCAGAGTTGGCAAATTGCCTCGATGACTTGCCGCTGGCGAGGAGTTATCCCTTCCACATCCGGTAATTTGTAGGTGTGGAAATCGCAGCAACGGCAGAGCGCACCAAGGTCCAAGGGCAACGTATCCTTCTCCATGCCTCCCCCCCACTACATGGCGCTACTTAATATGTTTATCCTAACATGCAAACAAAGAGAAGCAAACGATCGGACTCAATTCCCCGCCGGCATTCGCTCATCGCCCTTTGCCCCTATCGGCGCCTTGTCGTAGAGGCGCATTGCATGCGTCTCCTTCACCCGACTAATTATTCGAACTGCAGCCCTACCCCATTTCCCGCGACCCTGACCACCCGGGCTTTCACATCGGAAATGATCCGTGTCGTGGAACGGTCGATGATGGTAACGATAACCGAGCTGTCCATTTCGATGACCGCATCCGAAGTCACCAGGGCCCCATTCAGACTGAGGTTTACCAACTCACCTTCGATCATCCTGCCATCTACCTGCATTTTCACCTTGGCGCGCAGGGGAATCCTGGTAGATTTCCTCTTCTCTTCATTGACCTTCAGGGCTGAGTTTAAAATCATGCTTGCCGTGTCGCGTTCTGCCATTTTCCACCTCAAATAAACACAAAAAAGCCGGGACCTCCATATCTAAAAGATATTTTCGGCGACCCGGCTGTCTCGGTGAGACCCTGTAGGCTTTCCGTCCCATCTTTGCAGATGGTTTAGTATTATCGGTTATCTGGTAGCTGGAGCTATTGGCCGACACAGTAAATGGGTACCCTGTTTATGTCAAGGAAATTGCCGGCTCAACTGGCCTGCCTGCAGCAAACCAAGCTCCGCCAGCAGGGACTTGTTCATAATATCGCTCATGTGGTAACGTAAGGGGGTAAGTGCAAGGAGGTTCTCAATGACAAACCTGATACTAATCATAATAGCTATCATAGCCGTCGTCCTCACCTTATGGCTGATCGTGATTCCTGCCGGAATGATGGCGAGCGGCTTCACCGCGTTTCGCCATGGAGGCCGCGGCTGGCATGACTGGAAAAAGCCGTCGTAGCCGGACTACATAAAGATACGGCACCAACAAGTCCTGAAATATCTGTGCAGCCGCAGATGGACGTAAGAAAGAAAAGCCCCTGGCAAACAGCCAAGGGCTTTTTTAGTACAAGTGGGGATCTCGTCGGTGTCATAGGTCCCCTCTCCCGGAGGGGGAAGGGACCTGCTGTCCCTGCTGCCTGGGTTTCCCCCCAGCCCACTGGCATAAAATCCCCAGCTCACTGCGTGAGATATTGTCCCGAAAAAGCCTATGAGAGCACCCGGGCCCAAAAGTGATACAATTCCAACATGCTTTCTCCAACGGCAGCCTGTTTTTTTAAGGCCTCCACTGTTTTCACAGAGTGGACAGGCATCGACTGCCAGCGTTTGGTTGCAACAGGTGTTCAGACATCGATAGGTTTCCCCTTTCCATCCCAAAATTGGTCGGCAGATTATTTCCATGCGGGGTACCACAATGAAAACGGTAGCTATTTTTGGGGCTGGCATCGCCGGGTTGAGCCTGGCCCACGAACTGAACAGCCTCGGGTACGCGGTTTCGGTCTACGAAGCTACCGGCCAGGCGGGCGGATTTTTCAGAAGCGCCCGCAACGGCGAGGACAACATGCCCTCCGAGTGCTCCTGGCACGGCATGGGCCCCTGGTATCACAACACCTTTGACGTGATGCGCAAAATCCCCTTCAGCCCCGCGGGCAGTCTCTATGACCTGGCCCTTTCGCGTCCCATTGATGTCGGAATCTTCCCCGACTCCGCCAAAGCCCAGTTCGCCGACGCGGGGCTACGCAGTATCCCCAGGATGTTCAGGATGAACCGGATGGAATTCGCCAGGTGGTGCTACCTGATGCTGAAAACCTGGACCTCGAATGAGCGCAGCCGGGTGGATTACGCCCAGCTGAGCGCCGCACGAAGCTGGCAGACGCTGCTGGCAGCCACGGCGCAAAAGACCTGGGTTTCCTGCTTCGGCCCCTGGATCGGCTCCGATTGGTCCAAGGTTTCTCTGCACACCGCCGGCGACTTTTTCCGAAAACAGCTGGTCACCAAAGGGAAACACCTGCACCAGGCCGACCGGGAAGGCCCCGCCTGGACGCATGGCGCGGGGGACGGCTGGCTGTTGTTAAAAGGCCCGAGCAGCGAATACTGGTTTGACCCCTGGCTCGCACACCTGCAGCACAACGGCGTCCGGTTCTTTTGGGAAAAAACACTGACGAAACTGGAATTCGACGGGGCCCGTATCGTCTGCGCCCACTGTGGTGAGGAGAAAATTGAAGCGGAAATCTACGTTTTGGCGATCAACCCCTTTAGTACCGCCGAGATTTTGCACCAAACGCCCGCGCTGGAAAAGCTGGAGCAATTAAAGCTTTTCAGGACGCTGGTGCGAGAAGGCCCCCATACCCAAGTGTCTTTCAGACTGGCCTTTGCCGAAGCGATACAGTTTCCCCGCAAGAGGACAGGCATAGTGGTGAGTGATTCCGAATTCAATCTGACTCTTTTCGCAGCAGACCAGGTATGGGACCGGGAAGTGGATTTGGGCAAAGGCGTAGCATCCCTTTGGAGCGGCACCTCCTGCATCAGCAGCGTCCCCGGGAGGATCTACCGCAAGCCGGTCAAGACCTGCACCAGAGAAGAATTTATCGAGGAAGTTAAAGCCCAGATCTTCGACTGCGGCGCCCTGAACGAGCTTATTAAAGAGGCCAACGGCGGCAAAGGCCTGAAGGATTTCCCCCTGATAAAAGTCGAGGTGTGGCACGAGTGGGAACTTTCCGGAGAGGGGATCAAGCCGTTGCACCCGAAGTGGGCCGCCACAACCACTACCCAGGGATATCTTCCCAGCCAGAAAACTCCGGTCAGGAACCTTTTTTTGGCCGGGGCCCACACCAGGACGCAGGCCCAGGTCTGGAGCATCGAGGGCGCGGTGGAAAGCGGCAGGAGAGCCGCCCAGGCCATCGACGACCGGGTCGAGGTGCTGGATCAGGAACTGCCGCTCTGGATCCTGGTCCTGGCCGACATCGACGACCTCCTGTTCTCCATAAACGCGCCGCAAGTCATCGACTACCTGGCCATAGGCGTATTTCTGATGGGCGCGGCGTGGATACTGGCCTGAACCGCTGCAGATGGCGCCGGGACTTCCGAGTATGTTCACTTCCCTTTCAGGTTCCCGCCGCTGCAGGCGGCGTCGGGGCTAGTCAGGTCCTCCAATGAAACGCCGGCTATTTCCCGCCTCCCATGAGAGTTGGATAGCTCGTCACGTGGAACTCAACCGGAAGGCCCTCGGCGTCGGTGCCTTTCACGGCAAAGGACATCTGGGCAAACGTCATCGCTTCGAAATCCGGTTCCTGCGGAGCCAGCAATTCTACATCCAGGTCCGCCGTTTCGCCGGCGCCCAGGAAGGCGAGTTTCAGGACCAAGCCGCGCGTGATAAAGGGAGGGAGGGGGAGCAGCGCAAAGTTAAGATTGGTGAGCGCGTTTTCCCCGGAATTTTCCACGTGAACCGTGTAATTAAGGGAGAGCGCCGTGGCTCCCTGGAAGGTCGAGGTCAGCTCGTGGCTCAAGGTAACAGGTGACGCCAAGGCAGTCGCCATGGCCGGTACCTGCAAGAAAGCGAGAAACAGGAGCAGCCTGCAGAGCAACTTTTTCATACCCCCTCCTTTGGCTTAGACTGCTTGCATTAGTCATTGCCCGTCCTGATGAGCAAAGGGCAACACTTCTATCTGGGTTCGGCGGAGTCCGAAAGTCCCCTCTCCCGGAGGGGGAGGGTTAGGGAGGGGGGAAACCGACTTTCCCCTCGACTAAAACGCCCCCGCCACAGGTTTAGCTGGTTTCCAATCACATGACCTGCTAAGTTTTTACTATCTTCCTTGATGAGTCGAAAATTTAAAAAAGAGTTTTCACATCAGTGATACAGTTTACCACTTTGTCATTGGTTTTTAAACGCTCTGAGAGATCATTCAGCGAATAATACTTTTCAGCATCGCGCCGACTGCCAGATGCTGAGGCACCCTGACCGCTGCAGCAGGATTTGTTACACACAATCGTCTTTACAGTGATCAGGCAACGCGCCCACAGCCTGTACTCACTTCGCCACCACTACCAGAGAGCCCACTGTAAACATTTCCGACACCCGTGTCGGTGTTCATTACTCAGCATTCGCGTTCACATCCCAATGAAAAAAGGCGTTGCTGCGGCAGCGCTTTTTTTTTGCTCAAAATACCCCCTCGTCAGCCCTCTAATCTTGCCCGTTGTCTCCCCCGAAAAAAAAACGCCGTGCAACCCTGCAAATGCAGGATTCCACGGCGTTTCGCATTATCAAGAGTTCCGGTGCGGCTACCGGCAGGTTTTTATTTGATGCCGAGCAATTCAACCTCGAAGACGAGGGTGGAATTGGGCGGGATATCCGGCGAAGGGCTGGCGCTTCCGTAGGCCAGTTCAGGCGGGCAGACCAGCTTCGCTTTGCCGCCGACCTTCATCTTCTGGACCCCTTCAGTCCAGCAGGGGATGACGCCCGAGAGCGGGAACTGGATGGACTGCTTGCGCTTGTAGGAGCTGTCGAACTCCTTGCCGTTTGTCAGGGTCCCGCGATAGTTGACTTCGACGACACTGGAGGCACTCGGCGAGTTGCCTTTGCCATCCCTGAGGGACTTATAAACCATGCCGGAAGCGGTCTTCACCGCCCCTTTTTCCTTGGCAGCCTTATCGACGGTGGCGTTGGTGGCGGCAAAGGCCGGAACGGCAATAGTCATGGCGATAGCGGCAATGATCAGTCTTTTCATCTCTGCTCCTGTAGGTAAGGTGAGGTTTGGATGCAACGGCCGCATACTATCATTGAAAATTGGATTTCGTCAATGGTGATTCCATCGGGTCCTGGCCGGACTGCTTGGATGTAGGGCACCCGCAAGGAGGTATGGGGATGGGGGCAGGACGGCAACGGCTCTCAGGTCGCCCAAGACGGCCTCAGGGCTCCTGAGTAAGTCCAAACGTCCCCTTTCCCGGAGGGGGAGGGTCAGGGAGGGGAAGCCAACTTTCCCTGCCCTCAAAACGCCTCGGCAGGTAGGGTTGCTGGCAAACAAAAAAAAAGGCCACATCGTAAGATGCGGCCTTTCCCGTCTGCATTTTGATAACGAATTACTTCGCAGCGGGAGCTTCAACCGGAGCAGTAGTCGTGGTAGTGGTGGTAGCGGGAGCTGCTTTCTTGGCTGCCTTCTTCACTGCTTTCTTGGCTTTTTTGTGCTTCTTAACGGTTTTCTTGACTTCTTTCTTCTCTACCTTAACTTCGCCAGCAGGAGCTGCCGGAGTGGTAGTAGTAGTTTCGGTCTTTACGTCAGCAGCAGAAACCAGACCAGCAAAAGAAAGAGCGACGATAGCGGCAACGAGTGTGGACAGAACTTTTTTCATTTATGTATCCTCCGAAGCTAAATTGTAATCTATTCTAGTAACTGCACAAGGCAAGCCAAAGCTGCTAGAACCATAACTAGCTTAATTCATGCAATTTGTAATGTCGATTTTACTAATATTAGTTTTTATAACGCCTCAAATGGTCTTGAGATACTTCATATGAGGTTAAGTGACGAAGAAGTAGTTGCTTGGTCCTGAAAAAGTTCACGTCCCCGGGATTGCGCGCTAATCGGGTTAAAACATAGGTTTTCCCCCACGATTATGGTAAAAGGAACAACGCCTCGGGTATTTCCCCGCAAATCAAGTGCCTGAAGCAAAAAACCGGATTCCATCACCCAATACACAAGGAGGGTAACATGAAAAGTATCGCGATTACTGGTATGGCTGCAAGCCTGATCGTAGCGGGAACCGCCGCAGGCGGAATGTTTTCCAGCGGCCCTAATCTGCTGGAGTCCCGCTGTGCCGTCTGTCACCCTTCTTCCAAGGTCAAGGTCCTGAAGAGGAGTCCCGGACAGTGGGATGCCATCGTCGCAGGCATGATGAAAAAAGGGGCGATACTGTCAGGCGAGGAAAAAAAGACCTTAGTCGATTACCTGGCAAAGACGTATAAGCCGTAAGTTGCGGGCACAGCACCTAAGTGGGCACCCGCAAGGGGTGCCCCTACAATTTGGCCATCCCCCTTCAGAGTTCCGTGCCTCTGCCTCTGCCTCTGCCTCTGCCTCTGCCTCTGCCTCTGCCTCTGCCTCTGCCTCTGCCTCTGCCTCTGCCCTGCTCTGCCCTGCTCTGCCCTGCTCTGCCCTGCTCTGCCCCCAATGCCTCTGCCTCCCCCTGCCCGAACCCGTTGCCCCACTTCTCCTTCAGACCTCAAACTGCTAGAATGGTCTTAAGCAGCCAGATAGCTTGAGACTGCTAGCCAGCCTCAGCTTGGCGCGGCCCGATTTATCTCGCCGCTCTGCGAGGCTGCAAGGGAGGAATTCATGGATAAATCGAGAGACATCATCCTGATCACCGGTGCAACCGGGAACCAGGGAGGCGCCGTCGCCCAGCAACTGCTCGCCGATGGCTATCAGGTCAGGGCCCTGACTCGCAACCTACAAGGGGATAAGGCGCAGGCCCTGGCGGTACGGGGCGCCCAGCTCGTGCAAGGAGATCTGGACGATCCAGAATCGCTGAAGCGGGCACTGGACGGGGCATGGGGAGCATATGCCGTGCAGAGCAACCAGGAGGGCGTCGCCCGCGAAGAGGAACAGGGTAAACGCTTCGCCGAAATTGCCCGGGAGATCGGCATGGGACATTTCGTCTATTCGTCGGTCGGCTCCGCCGATCGCGGCACCGGAATCCCGCACTTCGAAAACAAATGGCGCATCGAGGGGACCATCCGCTCGCTCGCCTTCCCATCCTACACGATAGTGCGGCCGGTGTTCTTTATGGAGAACTTTCTTTCCCCCTGGTTGAAGCCGGGAATCATGGAAGGTAAACTGCGCCTCCCCCTCGCGCCGGAAACCGGGTTGCAACTGATCGCCCTGGAGGATATCGGAAAGTTCGGAGCGCTCGCCTTCAAGGAGCATGGCAGGATGAACGGGGTCGAGGTGGACATCGCCGGGGACCGCTGCACCATGCCCGAAGTTGCCGACATCATCAGCCGGGCGATGGACAGGAAGGTTGTCTTTGAAAGGGCCCCCATCGAGGAGATGAGGCAGATGAGTGAGGATCTCGCCAGCATGTTCGAATGGTTCGATCGTGTCGGATATGACGTCGAAATCAGCGCTGTCGAGAATAATTACGGGGTGAAATGCTACCGGTTCTCCGAATGGGCCAACAAGGTCAACTGGAGATAGTTTGAGGGGCAGGCCGTTGTCAGCAGAGGCCTGCCCTACTCGTTGTCACCTTTAAGAGCGGGCGAGCACTGACAGGTCGGCGTCTTCTCACAAGGTGCTGTGCCTTCCCTTTGAGCCATGCTCAAGCACGGAATTGATCGCGGCTCCCACTAGAATGACAAGCCCGCTAATATACAGCCAAAGGAGGAGTATTATCACGGCGCCCAACGTGCCGGAGGTCCGGTCGTAGGAACTGAAATTATTGATGTAGTAAGAAAAGCCAAGGGATGAGCATATCCAGCTCGTTACGGTAAAGAGCGAGCCTGGCGTGACCCACTTCCGAATCTGCTTCACGTCAGGCGCGTAGTAGTAAATGAGCGCCACCGCCACCCCTAAAAGAAACAGGATCATAGGGATGAGCATAAGTTTCCAGATGATGATGAAAACGGCCCCCAAATGCGCCATTTCTGCCAGGAGCCGGCCGAGTCTCCTCCCGAACATGAGAAGAACCAGTGACATAAGAAACAAAATAGAGAGGCAGATCACCAGTGAAACCGCGGTCAGCCGCACCCTCCAAAAAGACCTTCCCTCCTTGACACAATAAAGCTTGTTCATGGCATCCATGAAACAGACAACGGCATTGGACGAGCCCCAAAGAGCGAGCAGAAGTCCCAGGGGGAGCAATCCGCGTCTTTTCGGGCTGAAGATGCCCCGGATACTGTCCTGAAGCAGGTCGAAGAGCTGTCCAGGCAGCATTTTTGAGGCCCGCCTCAGCACGAACTCAAGTAGATGCGGTACCGGCAGGTGCCCGATGACGGTTATCAGAAAGAGGATAAAGGGAAATACGGCGAAGAGAAAGTAATACGCAATAGCAGCGGCGTGCGCCGGACAATGCCCCTCGATCACCTTATGGCAGACCCGTTTCCCCAAATCCAGGTAGCCGGCCGGTTCCAATTTGAAGAATCCGCGCAACGACAGCATTTTTGACTCCCGGCGCGTTTCCTATCAGTGCAGTGAATGCAAGCCGATCATGTTGCCTTCACAATCGACAGCCAATGCGATAAAACCATATTCGCCGATAGACCATTTTTCACGCTGTATCGTTCCACCCGCGGCAATCACCCTCTCCTGCTCCACCGCGCAGGCCTCGCAGCTGAAGTAGATTATCGTGCTGTTGCCACCCGATGCCATTCCCTCCATCTTGACCAGTGCACCACCTGCTCCCCACTTGCCCATCTCCATTGGGAAGCCCCACAATTCGACCTCCGGATTGTTCAAGCGCTGCAAGGTGATCTGGAAGACGGACTGGTAAAAAGCTTTGGCCCGATTCATGTCCTGCACGTATATCTCGAACCAGCATCCCAGATTTGTTTTTTCCATGAACTTTCTCCTAAAGACTGCAGTCCCCACCGTCTCAGCTAGTCATTATTTTTCTCAGACAGCGCGATGCCCGGTTCGAATAGTTCCGTTCCCATAGGGAACTCCAGCTTTTTTGCCAGGTCCACAGCCGCCCTTTCCGCGAATATAGGTTCTTCAGTCTCAACTTCGACTGTTATCGTGCTCTTCGAGATCTTGGTAACGGGTACCTTCCATTTCATGGCGAACCTCCTCAATGGTGCCGTCTCACTTTAGGTTACCGCGCTCTAACCGACATTGTCCAGTACTATGCACGCACCCCGCCGGACTCAGCCAGCCGACCTGCTTGGCTACCTCCCAGACAGGACACCCGTCCCTCTGGCGCCGTCCCTGTCCCGGTTCCCCTTCGTTATCACGTCACCGCCTCGGCGGGTATCCCGTCCAACTCCGCCAAGCTTTGCGGCGAAAGCGCCAACTGACCGGCGGCCAGGTTCTCCCGGAGGTGGGCGACCGACGAGGTCCCCGGGATCAACAGGATGTTGGGCGAGCGGTGCAGCAGCCACGCCAGCGCGACCTGCATCGGCGTGGCCCCGAGTCGGTCCGCGAGGGACGACAGGGTGGACGACTGCAGCGGGGTGAACCCGCCCAGCGGGAAAAACGGCACGTAGGCGATCCCCTGCCGGGCCAAGTCGTCGATGAGGGCGTCGTCGTGACGGTAGGCCAGATTGTAGTTGTTCTGAACGCACACCACGTCGATGATCGCCTGCGCCTCGACCACCTGCGTGGCCGTGACGTTGCTAAGCCCGATGTGGCGCACCAACCCCTTGCGCTGGAGTTCCGCCAGCACCGTCACCTGCTCGGCGATGGACCCCTCCTCGGGGCCATGGCCCGACCCCATGGCGCGGTAGTTGACGATGTCGAGCGCGTCCAGCCCCAGATTGCGGAGGTTGTCGTGGACGCCGTCAATCAGTTCCCGGGGCGAGATGGCAGGCAGCCACGACCCGTCGGGAGGGCGGCGAGCCCCAAGCTTCGAGACGATCACCACCCCCGCCGGGTATGGGTGCAGCGCCTGCCGGATGAGTTGGTTGGTGGTGTGCGGGCCGTAGAAGTCGGCGGTGTCGATATGGTTCACGCCGGCCGCGACCGCCGCGCGCAGTATGGCCACGGCAGCGTCCGGGTCCGTAGGTGGTCCCCACACGCCGGGGCCCGCCAGCTTCATCGCGCCGTAGCCTATCCGTTGGACCGTCAATGAGGTGCCGGGGAAGGTGAATTGGCCGCCGAGTGTAGCTTCTGTCATGGTAATGCTCCTTTTAAAGAGGGCGAGGGGGAGACGCCTATAGGATCGTTAGCTCCCGCCCAGCCTGATTGGCTCTTTTTGCCGGTGAAAACATGCGCCCAAGGGTAAAAACATTGGTTAATTTCCTGTCTTTATCAAGTTGTCAGCGCGCGTCACCCTGAACCGACTCACCGACGATCTGGGACAGCCCCTCAGAAGTAATAGTTCCACAGTACTCTGCCATCCCCGACCCGATGCCGGTTCACGAACTGCACGGAATAAATCGCGCTTAAACTGTTATTTTGCGTCAGACGGAAGTTCTGCCCGGCCGAAACCTTGAAAGCCGTGCGGTCATCCCCCAGGCGGTACAGGAAACCGGAAGCGCTCAGATGCAGCTTCCACCAGTCGGTAATTTGCTCCAGGGCACCGAACTCCAGTCCCGGCCCGGCGCTGACCCCCGCGCGAAGCTCGCGAGCGGCGTTCAGATCGATTTCTCCCAGCGCGTACCAGATGCCGCCGCGCCACGAAGAGATGGCGAAACCGCCACCGGCGTTGAGCCGGTACACCAGGAAATCCCTGCCGTTTCCCAGCACTTCGGTATCCAGGCCGGTATTGACCTTCCAGGACATCGGCTTGAAGAAAACGTCGCGGGGGGTGATGGAGAAAATGTCCACCAGGTGCAGCGAGCGCAGCCTCACTTCTTCAGCGGGAAGGCGGTAGTCGAGTACGGTATCGAGGAATTGGATCTGCGACCCCCTCAGGAAGCCCTGGTCCGGGTCCAGCAGCGAGTGGAGCGCCAGTTGCATTTCCAGCTCGGCATATCCTTCCCCCCGGCGCACCCCGGCGCCTGCGGCGAACTTGCTGCTTGAGTGACCCGATTCCGGGCGCGAGGGCTCGGCAAAGTCGTACAGCCCTGCCGGAGCCGCCCCCAGCCTGCTCCTTTGACTCAAAAGCTGCAGGTAACTCCTGTTGAAGTCCTCCTGGCTCAGCTCTTTACGGGCGAGCCTGAACTGGACAAACTCGATGGCGGCATCGAGCATCTCGATCTTCTCGCTGGCGGCAGCCGGACTTCGCTCCAGCGACTCCGGGGCCTGCACCCCGTAGGCCAGGTCGCGCGCCGTCTGCCGCTTGTCGCTGTCCAACTGCCCGATGATGTTCCGGATTCTGGTGCCTTGGGAGGGGCGATAGCCGGGCTCACCCAGGACGCCGCTGTCAAGGGCGATATCGATGGTTTGGGTGGGCAGGACGAAGAAGCGGGTCTTCTCGGCGAGGTGCAGTTCGGGCCGCGCCGCCTCGATGAGAAACAGCAGGTTGTAGGAGCAGTTCTCATCGATGAAGTAGTAGGAAGACTTGATGTTCTGCAGTTCCCAGATGTGATCCAGCATCTTTTTGACTTCCGCCCCGGAAAGCTTCAGCCGGTATTCCCACATGTCCCGATGCTCCAGGTCGTTGTATTCCTTGACCTTGATGTAGTAGGGCATGAGGGAATAGAACCCCCGGTAGCGCCCGGTCAGCCCTTTCCACGCATAGACAAATCCGTTGGTGTCCGTCGTTTCGGCGGCGTAGTTGCCGGCGTACGAGATCAGGTTACTTTTGCTGTCGCTGTCGATCCGGATGAGCGTGTGCCCGAACATGGAGGCCGGACTGTTGGAGTGCCCGACCGGAAAAACGAGGACGGCCGAGTGCCCCGAAACGGCGGCAAGCGCCTTATCCATCTCGGAGCAACGGTAGTCGGGCAGGCGGGCGGGGTCGATCCCGAGCCGGGAGCAAAGCCAATGAAAACGGGCCGGGAAACGGCAGGCGGTTGCCTCGCCGTCCTTTCTGGGGACGAAGAAATCGTTCAGCGTGGCCGCCAGCTCCCCTTGCCGGTCCACCCTCCCTTGCGGGGAGAGGAAAAAAGCGGGGTCGTCGATCCTGCTCTGGTAGCCTCCCGAGAGGGTCCTGGTGTAATGAAGCAGCACCTCCCAGGTCCTCTCCGCGGACAGCTTCTGCTCCGTGGCCGCCTTTTGCAGCTGCTGAAGGTATGGTAATTCCGCTGGAGTCGCCGGGACCGGAATGGACAAAAGAAATGCCAGGCAGGGGAGGATAAGGCGGAGCGCGGCTACAGCGTTAATGGCACGTGTCACGAGGAGACCTGATGAGATTCATGAACAAAGCAGACCTTTGGGGCCTGGAAGGTCAGAGTGTGGGCACGATCGGCGATACATCCGACCTC
>Ga0209123_1001046_pt1 | contig 29683 bp, 22 predicted proteins | sample BarGraIncu00431A_FD_184500 | JGI IMG/M metagenome (GOLD analysis project Ga0209123, IMG submission 184500) | Arctic peat soil microbial communities from Barrow, Alaska, USA - Barrow Graham LP Incubations 004-31A (SPAdes) (version 2) | ecosystem: Environmental > Terrestrial > Soil > Wetlands >... | reverse complement strand
AACACTCCATAGATGAAATGAAAGAAACAGGAATGTTGATTCAGGCTAAGAGGTGAGTGGGTATGAAAAATAAAAAGGTTCTGTATATGGGCACTCCAATATTCAATTATAGTAAGAAGATTATTTCGGAATTTGAAGAACAGGGGTATTCGGTTGACTATTACAATGATAGACCCAGTGAAAGCTCTTTTGTTAAGGGAGTTATTAAAGTTAGAAGAAGCTTGATGGGTATACTGATTCAAAGGTATTTTGAAAAAATTATGTCTGAAACAAAAGGGAAAAATTATGATTTAGTATTCATTGTAAACTGTAAAGTATTTACTCCGGTAATGATCCAACAACTGAGGGATAGTCAAAAGTCAGCAAGATTTGTATTATATATGTGGGATTCGTTTACACTGTATCCGAAAAGCAAAGAGCTGCTTTCCTACTTCGACAAGGCATACTCTTTCGATTTAGATGACTGTTCTAATAATGATGAACTAACGTTTATGCCGCTATTTTTTTATAAAGAAATTGAAGAAATAGGACAAATAAAATTCAAAGAAATTGAATGCGACATTGTTAGTGTATGTACAGCTCACCCTAATCGTTATAAAACGATGCATGAATTGTTCCCGACACTCGAGTCAATTGGTATCCATGTCTTTTCTTATATGTTTTTGAATAGGCTTCAGTATTTATATAGTAAGATGTTTGCACCAGAATTCAAAGGTGCAAAGAGTAGTGAATTCAAATTTAAACCTTTATCTGAGCAAGAAAACTTAGATGTTCTTAAGAAATCCAATACTGTGTTTGATATGCAACATAACATGCAGAGTGGATTGACAATGAGAACTATTGAGACCCTTGGTGCTAAAAGAAAGATGATTACGACCAACAGCAATATTAAAAAATATGATTTCTATAATGCAAACAACATCTTTGTGATGGACAAGAATAATTTATCGGGTATAGAGAAATTTATTAAACAAGAATATCAACCTATAAGCGAGGATATCTATAGAAAATATAGTTTACATAGCTGGGTAGAAACAATTATAAATGAAAAAGATAATGTTTATGTTAGATAGAGATAAAATAAGAATGCTTTATTACTGTCAGCAATGCTATATGGAGGTATTTAATGAAAAATAAATACTCATTATCAGAAACAATAGCAACAGTATATGCTTTGATTTGCTTGGTGATAAGAGTGACAATTTAAAACTTCAAACTTGAAGATAATATATTGGTAATTAAAAAAGTGTAAATTAATCTAATTTTTTGAAAAAAATATGTGGTTTGATACAATGAGATTTATAGAAAGTATTTTTAGGTAGGTTTGGATTAATGGCAGTTTGTTCCGTTTGAAGGAGGGAGTAAAGATATGAGAATTCTGCAAATCTCAACGATGTCTGGTTCGGGTAGTGTGGGCCATATTGCTGTTGATTTATATAATACAATAATTAAAAATGATCATGAGTGTTTGATCTGTTATGGTAGAGGAACAGCTCCTACAAATGTTAATACTTTTAGATTTAATAACAAGAGTGATGTTTATTATCATGCGGTAATGACACGACTGACAGATAAAACTGGATTTTATTCAGTTACAGCGACAAGGCGTTTAATAAATGGGATTGAGAAATTCAAACCGGATATAATACATTTGCATTGCTTACATGGTTATTACATAAATATTGAGATTCTATTTAACTATTTGAAAAAAAGTGAAATACCAGTTATTTGGACTATGCATGATTGTTGGCCGTTTACAGGTCATTGTGCCTACTTTGATTATGTAAAGTGTGATAAATGGAAAACAGGATGCTTTAACTGTCCTCAAATTAAATCATTTCCATCCAGTATTAAGGATAATTCGGAATGGAATTATGAAATAAAACGTGAATTATTTACGTCGTTAAAGAATTTGACTATAGTAACTCCTTCAAAGTGGCTTGCTAAATTGGTAAAACAATCATTTTTAAAAGTACACGATGTTAAAGTAATAAATAATGGAATTGATTTAGAAAAGTTTAGGCCGACAGAAAGCTCATTTAGGGACAAACATAAGCTCAAAGATAAGTTTGTTATTTTAGGGGTTGCAAGTATTTGGGATAGAAGAAAAGGTTTAAGTGATTTTATAAAATTGTCTAAGATGTTAGGAACGGAATATAGAATCGTAGTTGTTGGTGTTACTAATGATCAAAAGAAAAAGCTCCCAAAAAATATAATAGGAATTGCTAAGACAAATAATGTTGAAGAATTAATTAAGATATACTCTGCATCGGATGTTTTTTTAAATACCACGTATGAAGATAACTTTCCAACAACTAATATAGAATCACTTGCTTGTGGTACGCCGATTATTACTTATGATACTGGTGGCAGTGCTGAGAGTATTAATGAAAAGTGTGGTGTGAAAGTTGCACGTGGAAATATTAATGAACTCTTGTGTTCGATAAAAGATATGAGAAAACAAAAAAAATTAAGTGAAGATTGTACCATTAGAGCTAAAGCATTCGACAGAACTCTAAGATATAAGGAATATTTAAATTTATATGAGGAGGTGTTACTTAATGAGAAAGATAATTAAAATTATATCAGTAATTCGTAGGGGATTTATTAGGCTAACTTCTTATATAAATTTGGACTTTTATATGGCACATTATACGAGATACTTAAGAGCACAAGGAATTAAGATTTCTGGCCTTCCCAAATATATTAGCCCTGATGTGTATTTTGATGGTACTGATTATTCCAAAATAATTATTGGAGATAACGTAACAATATCAAGAGAAGTAATGCTTTTAACACATGATTATTCTCTTACCACTGCATTGGCATCAGTTGGAGAACTAATTCCAAGGGGTGGTGGGGAAGTATTTTCAATAAAAGAGATAAATATAGGTAAAAATTGTTTTATTGGAGCAAGAGTATCAATTTTACCTGGGACGAGTATTGGTGACAATGTAATTATAGGAGCATGCAGTGTCATAAAAGGAGAAATCCCTAGTAATAGTATTGTCGTAGGAAATCCATATAAAGTAATAGGGCAGACTGATAAATATGCAATCAAATACAAAGATAAAAAAGATTATTTAATTCAAAAGTAAGTATTTACAATATTATTTATCGTGTTTAATAATAAGGGGTTTTGCTTAGAAAATAGTAAGTGCAAAAGTAAAGATTATTTTTTAGCGATACGTCAAATTGATTAGAGATGGATGATTTTTAAAAATCAAGTTAGCGAGAGGAGTTGTAATAGGTGGAAAATAAAAGTAAAGTAACCCATAGAATACTCCTTTTAGCAGGGAACGGTAATTTATTTAAATTTGATAATACTGAAAATTATTTTGTAGATGTTGATGATGTTTATAAGAATTTCAAAGGTAAAATGAAAATTATTGCATTAAGTATTAGAAAATTTATGTTTATGTTTAATACAGACATTATTGTAGCTTGGCTAGGGGAATGGATAAATAAGGTTGACAATTATGATACTGTTATTATATTTGACTCGAATCTAAAGATTGCAATTGTTAAGTACTTAAATAAGCATTATCCAAAAGTAAGGGTAATAGTTTATTATAGAAACTCTGTAAGAGACTTGGGAAGGCTACAACCAGAAAAACTCAGAAAATATAATTGCGAGTTGTGGTCATATAACATTAATGACTGCACAGAATATTCTTTCAAATATAACAGGCAAGTATGGAATCCTAAGGTTTTGAAAGGTTTGCTAAAGAAAAAAGAAAAAGTTCTATATGATGTTATATTTATTGGTGCTGATAAAAATAGGGTTGATACATTAATATCCTTGTATTCTATATTTCACAATAAAGGTCTTAGAACTTATTTCTATTTAATAAGTAACAAAATTATCAGTTTTGATGAAAATAAAGACAATAAATATATGCCATATGATTCATATTTAGAATTGGTGAATAAGAGTAATGCGATTTTAGATTTAGTAAGTCAAAATAATTATGGACTTACTTTGCGTCCACTAGAAGCTTTGTTTCTTAATAAGAAATTAATCACAAATTATAAGCAGATTAGAGATTACGATTTTTATAATAAAAACAATATTTTTATATTAGATTATGATAATTATGGAGACTTAGATGATTTTATAAAGACTCCATATGTAGAAATCGATTCTACTATTGTAAATAAATATGATCTTAATAATTGGGTTGAAAGATTTTTTGAATTATAGACATTATTGGATTTTATTTAAAAAGAAAGGGGAAAAATATGGTTGTAACTACAATAATACTAAATTGTATTGGTATTATTAAAAAGAAATCTCGTTTAATTTTTTATTTATTGTTAGCTTGGATTTGGATACTCTTTGCATTTAATACAATGAACGGGGATTATGATGCTTATTCATATAACTATAATTATTTATTACAAGATTATGGTTTTAATTCTTTTGGGTTAGGGTATACTTTATTTCAAAAGCTAGCAACTTATTTTAACTTAGATTATCAGGGCTTTTTATTGCTGTTTTCATTTGTTGGTTTGGTACTTATTGCAGTGTCAATCAATAATTATACTGAAAAAGGCGCAATAGTTTTATCTTTATATATAATTTATCCGTTTTTTTGGGATGTAACACAGATAAGGAATTTTTTTTCAATGGCTATTATAATTTATTTCAGCAAATATATTTTAAGTCAAAATAAAAATTACATGAAATATATAATTGGTGTAATTATAGCAGCGCAGTTTCATATTTCTGCATTGTTTTACTTGTTATTTATTTTAATTAAATTTTTTAATTTAAAAAGAATAACAATGATTTCAACCTTTATAACCATTTTATTGCTCGCGTTTTCAAATGCCAGTATAGGAAGAATAATCTTAAAATTATTGTCATCTGAAGGTAAAATGAAATATTTTTTATCTAGTACTACCATATTAACAAAAGTTGCAATTATAGTTTTATTTAGTTTAAATATATTAGTTTCATATATAATTTACAAAAAAATGAATTCAGCTATTTGTGAAGAGAGAAATGTCATTAGGATTGATTATAGCGCACTTTTGAAAATTAATATAATACTTATAATAATGTTACCATTTGTATTGTTAAACTTGGACTTTATTAGATTATTTAGAAATATTAGTATATTGAATTATATCGCGTTTGTTAATTGTATTTCAATAAAGAAATTAGAGAGAATCAAATTTGATAATTTTATATTAATTAATTTAGAGTTGTTAATTTTGTTATTATGTTTTTTATGGCTTACCATCTATGTCACGAACGGTGGCTCAGTAATAAATAGTGTTTTTAATAATAACTTGCTGTTTAAATAATTCAAATAATAAACTGTATTAATTGGATATTAATAACGGTACTTTATAAAATTACTTGCCGAGGAGAGTAAAATGATTAACAAAAAATTCAAAAAGAATATGATATTTAGCGTTATAACTATAGTTATGTCTATTTTACAAACTTTATTTATGGTTCCATATATAACAAATGCAGTAAGTGCCGAAGCATACGGATATGTATCAGTGGTTATGAATATTGTAAATATGGCTACTATCGTATCTATTGCTATTACCTCAATGAGTGCCAGATATATTACCATAGAATTACAAAAAAAAGATTTTGATAAAGCTAATTCATATTTTAATTCGATATTAGTTGCGCTTATATTTATTTCTTTTGGTATTATTTTACTATCTACAGTAGCCATATCAAATATTAATTATTTTATGAATATTTCAAGTGGATTTGTTGTACAAGTAAAAATACTATTTGCAGTTGCAATGACTTCATTAGTTATCTCATTAATAATTTCACCATTTTTATCGGGGTTATATTATAAAAATAGCTTATTTATTATGTATATTTTCGCTTCATTAAATTATTTACTAAAGATAGGCTTTACAATAGTACTATTTAATAACTATAAACTCGTAATTTGGGGGCCATTTATTGGGGGACTAATAATTGATTTCTGCTCTTTGATATTTTATATATTTTATATTAGATATAATGTTCCTCAAATATCAATATCTATATCAAAATTCAAGAAAAAAAATATTTTAGATGTTTTAAGTTCTGGAATATGGATCTCTATTACTAAATTGGGAACGATACTTTTGTCAACATGTAGCATATATCTTTCAAATATTCTAGTAGATGTTAAGATTACAGGAATCTATGCGGCAATAATTCAACTTCAATCCTTAGCTATTTTAGTTACAGGTGCTATTGTTACATGTTTTAACCCTGAGATGTACAAATTGTATGCTAACAATGAAAAAGATAAACTTATCGAATATACCAAAATGTCAATAAGAATACTAGATATACCAATAGGAATTATAGTTGGCGGAATAATCATATTTGGTAAATATTTTATGTCTCTATGGATAAATAATCAATACATGAACTATGGAATGCTAATTACATTATCTGTTATTGGTTTGTCATTTTCTTTGCCAATTGATGTTTTGAGTAACTTAAATGTAACTGTTAATAAAGTAAAGTTACCAGCAATCGTATCTATAATATCAGGTATATTAAATGTTACATTAACAATAATTCTTTGTAAATCATTTAACATGGGCATATATGGAATAGCCGTTAGTCAAGTTGCTATTTCTATATTAAGGGCACTGATATTCTTCCCGATGTATAGTGCACATATATTATCAATTTCAAAAAAAACATTTTACCCGGACATTTTATATTGTACCGTAGTAACTTTAATAACCATTTTATTCGGCATTATAGCAAATAGAATTTTAGTCCCAACAAGTTGGTTAACCTTAATAGCATGTATATTATTTACTGGAGTATGTTCATTTATAATAATCCTACTCATTAATAAAAAAATGAGATATAAAATTAAAATAATGTTTTTAAAATACCTAAGGATCAAAAATTTAAATTAATATAATGATTACTATATGAAGGCTGTGATGTAAAGACATTTTATTTTATAATTCATTTAATACAGGGGGATGGTTGATACCTTATACAAAGAAAAGATATGCAGATTGGGATTTTGATGGTTACGTAGGACGTCGAAATAATGAAAGAGGAATTAAGAAGGGTATAGTAAGGTAAATCCAATTAGAAGATCTGATTATTGTTGGTTTCAGTTAGCAATTACCGAATTTCTTTGTAGATACAATTATCAATGAAATATTAAAAAAATTACAATTTGATAGACAATTGAATTCTGTAATATCAATACGTATAAGATGGGGGAGAATATGAATAAGAATATCTATATAGTTTATGAACTGAAAAATCGCGAATATGATAGTGTATTGTTACTTAAAAGTGAATTAGAAGGAAGAGGATATAGAGTAGAAATAATAAACAAGCAAATGATGTTTAGATGGAAGTATAAAAAAGCTGTAGTTGTAATTCCGAATTGTTACACAACAGCTAACTACGATTACTATAGGTATTTATTAAATAGTAAACATAATTACATCATTAATTTGCAACTGGAGCAAGTAATATCAAAGAAGAGCGAAGAAAATGGATATTTTAATCCCAAAGGTAAAGCTGCTGAGGTTGTTCATTTATGCTGGGGTGAGAATTCATATAACAGATTGCTAACGAATAATATAGATAAACATAATTTATATATCACAGGGGCTACTCAATTAGATTTTTTGAGACCAGAATTTAAAGAGTTATGGTATTCAAGAGATGAAATAATAAAAAAATACAGTTTACCAAAAGGCAAAATATGGATACTGTATATCTCAAGTTTTGCGTATGTAAATAATGAACTTGTTGTAAAACATCTACAAAAGGATTTAGGTGGGGAAAGTAAAGCTCAATATATTAAACAATTTGAGCAAATTTCTATTGAATCACAAAAGATAACGTTGGAATTACTTGAAAAATTGGTGAAGAATAATAAAGATATTGCTGTGATTTACCGTAATCATCCAGCCGAAAAAACAAATAAAAGGATTACTAAACTTGCTGAAAAATATAATAATTCGTTTTTTAATATATCAGAGCTAAATATTAAGCAATGGTTAATGGTTTCAGATCAAGTAGTAACGTGGTTTAGTACATCAATTGTTGAATGCTATATGGCTAAGAAAATGTGTTATGTGGTAAGGCCAATTCCTATTCCAAAAGATATAGATGCAACAATTTATAATAATTGTAATAGTTTCATTAATAATTATGATGAGTTAGAATTTGTGATTAGAGGAAGTAAGCGAAATGACTATGATACAAGATTTCCAATTGATATAGAAGATATTAATTCATATTACGAAGTGGATTCCATTCCAGCTTATATAAAAGTCGCTAATGTCATAGAAACATATTCAAATAAGGAAATAAGAAAATCAAGTTATTTATATAACTTAAGGAGAAATATATATATATTAAAACATGGAATAATTTTAAAATATTACATAAAACGAATATATAGTTCACTATATGAAAGATTTGGAGTTAGGATAAAAAATAGTAATCTAAGAAATCGTTTTGCTTTTGAAAATTTGGAAATCGAAATACGTAACAAGGAATATTATTTAAAAGATGAAAACTATAAACTTGATATTATTGGTAAGGTACTTAAGTTAATTAATCTAAAATTAGTGAAGTAAAACATCTGATTTGGATTTAGAGGGTAATAATTATTAATAAAAAGTGGAGAGTTCAATTATGGTGAATTTAAAGGAGAACATAAAAAAAATATACTTAAAAGGGGATAGTTATGCATAAAAACAAAAGAATTCTTGCTATTATTCCGGCAAGAGGGGGTTCTAAGGGTATACCAAATAAGAATATTATGGCTATAAGCGGTAAACCACTTATAGCTTATACAATAGAAGCAGGGAAGAAATCTAAATATATTGATGAAATAATGGTATCAACAGATAGCGAGGACATTAAGGGTATAGCTCATCAATATGGAGCTAAGATACCTTTTTTAAGACCAAAAGATTTATCAAATGATAGTGCAAAGTCTATAGATGTAGTGATGCATGCAATAGAATTTTATAAAAATAAAAATGTAAGCTTTGATTATGTGATATTATTACAGCCGACATCCCCATTAAGAACATTTGAACATCTGGATAAAGCCATAGAAAAACTTATTGAAAGTAATAAAACCTCTTTAGTAAGTGTATGTGAAGTTGATGAGAATCCTGTACTTATGAGAAGTATAGAAAATGAAAAATTGAAAGAGGTTATAAGTTTTGAGGGAACAAATCTCCGAAGACAAGATTTACCTACTTTTTATAAATTTAACGGTGCTTTATATATAAATTCAATCAATATGTTAGTACATCAAAAAAAATTTGTTGATGAAAATACAATACCTTATGTAATGGACAAGGAAAGTTCTATAGATATTGACACAATGCTCGATGCAAGACTTGTTGAACTGATAATAAAGGAGCGTAAACATGTTTAAGATAGGAAATAAAGTTATAGGTGATGGAAATCCAACATTTATTATTGCAGAGGCTGGGGTTAACCATAATGGAGACATAAATTTAGCAAAAATGCTAGTAGATAAAGCCTCGTTTGCAGGAGTCGATGCCATAAAATTTCAAACATTTAAAACTGAAAAATTAGTTACTGGATATGCTGACATGGCTGAATATCAAAAGAACAACATAGGCACTGTTGACTCTCAGTTTAATATGTTAAAGAAACTTGAACTTTCATATGAAAACTTCATAGAAATACAAGAATACTGCAAATATAAGAAAATCATGTTTTTATCTACACCTTTTGATTTTGAAAGTGCTGATTTTTTGGCATCTATAGGTATAGAAGCTTTTAAAATAAGTTCAGGAGATTTAACTAATATTCCCTTTTTAGAACATATAGCAAAATTTAATAGGCCTATAATTTTATCTTCTGGTATGGCTACCCTTTCCGAAATTGAAGAAGCAATAAATGCAATTTATTGCTTAGAAAATAGAGAATTAGCGATGCTTCACTGTACTTCAAATTATCCGGCTGAATTACGAAGTGTTAACTTAAATGCTATGAATACCATAAAAAATGCTTTTAAGATTGTGTCGGGGTACTCTGATCACACTAAAGGAATAACTATAGCCATAGCTTCAGTAGCTATGGGAGCCAATATAATTGAAAAGCATTTTACAATAGACAAAAGCATGGAAGGGCCAGATCATAAAGCTTCTCTGAATCCTGTAGAACTAAAAGAAATGGTTGTAGCAATTAGAGATCTAGAAATGGCACTTGGAACTGGAATAAAAAGGTATAATCCTAGTGAAGTAGATACTATGAAGGCAGCAAGGAAAAGTATTGTAGCCTCTAGAAATATAAAAGCAGGAGAAACTATAAGCTTAAAGGATTTGGATTACAAGAGACCAGGGACAGGACTTTTACCTAAAATATATATAGATATTGTTGGTAAAAAAACTAACAGGGATATAAAAATGGATGAGCAAATAGCCTTAAATATGGTGGAATAGGAGGGCAAATATGAAAAGAAAAATAGCAGTAATAACAGGTACAAGAGCAGATTATGGCATATTTTATCATGTTCTTAAAGAAATTGAAAAACATGATGCACTGGAACTTAAGCTTATTGTTTGTGGAATGCATTTATGTCCTGAATTTGGAATGACTATAAATGAAATAGAAAAAGATGGATTTGACATAACAGATAAGTTTGAAACAATATTAGCTTCAGATACAGGATCAGCAATGGCAAAATCTATAGGACTTTCAATTATAAGTATGGCTCAAAGCTTTGAGAGAATAAAACCAGACGTAGTATTAATACTTGGGGATAGAGGAGAGATGCTAGCGGCTGCAACTGCAGCCATTCATATGAACATTCCTGTAGCTCATATTCATGGTGGAGAGGTAACTGGAACAGTAGATGAATCTGTAAGGCATGCTATAACAAAACTTTCTCATATCCATTTTCCAGCAAATGAGGACAGCAAGCAAAGAATAATTAAATTAGGTGAGAAAGAGAAAAACATTTTTGTAGTAGGAGCACCGGGCCTAGACTACATTAAAAAAACAACATATTTATCAAGAAGTGAAATGTTAAAGAGATTTGAATTAGAAGATGATAAGATATTTTTACTCACCCAGCATCCAGTAACTACAGAGAGAGACATGGTAGAATGGCAGATTAGAGAAACGCTAGATGCGGTTGTAGAACTTGGATATCAAACTATAGTTTCATACCCAAACAGTGATAATGGTGGTAGAGAAATTATAAAAGTTATCGAGGAATATAGAACTAAATATCCATTTTTAAAGGTATTTAGGAATTTAACTCAAGTAGAGTACTTAAGTTTTTTAGAAATAGCAGATGTAATGATAGGAAACTCATCATCAGGTATAATTGAAGCACCTTGTTTTAAATTACCTGTAGTTAATATAGGGTCAAGGCAGGGTGGAAGACTAAGGGCCTGCAATATAATAGACATACCTTATGGAAAAGAAGCTGTAAAAGAAGGAATTAACAAAGCAATAGGTGATGAGAACTTTAAGGAACTATTAGAAACTTGCATAAATCCATATGGTGATGGAAATGCCAGTGGTAAAATAGCACAAATTTTAAGCGAAGTAAAGCTAGATAGAGAACTTATTCAAAAGAGAATTACTTATTAACTTAAAAATTAAAATTGAGGTGAAATTATGGAGAAAATCGTACTTGTAGGTGCAGGTGGACACTGCAAGGTTATTATTGATATTATAAAAAGTACTTTTGAATATGATATTATAGGTGTAACGGATAAAGCTTATGGGGACGAAAAATTTGTATTAGACATCCCAATAATAGGTGATGATAGTATTTTAGAAGAATTATATAATAGTGGTGTAAAAAATGCATTTGTATGTGTTGGTGCACTACAAAATATTTCGGTTAGAGATAAGATATATAACAATTTATTGGATATAGGATTTAATATACCGGTGCTTATACATAAAGATGCAATAGTTTCACCTTATGCAAATATTGCATTTGGAACTTGCGTAATGCCTGGAGCCATAGTTAATCCCGGTGTTAACATAGAAGAAAATTGTATAATAAATACGGGTGTAGTAATTGAACATGATTGCGATTTGAAAAGAAATACTCATATTTCACCCAGGGCTTGTCTAGCTGGAGGCGTGAGTATAGGGCGTAATACCCATGTAGGTATGGGAAGTTCTATAATTCAAACAGTACATATTGGGAGTAATGTTATTATAGGTGCCGGAGCTGTGGTTATTGAAAATATAGAAGATAATGTGGTTGCTGTAGGAGTTCCATCAAAAATTATAAAGAGCAGGTGATGTTATGAGATTTTCAATTGACCAATATTGTATAGGAGTTAATTCTACAATAAAAGAAGCCATGAAAGTTATAGATAAGAACTTAACTGGAGGAGCTCTAGTTGTAAATGAAAATAATGAATTAATAGGAACTATTACAGATGGTGATATAAGACGTGCTATGATTAAAGACTTCAGCATAAATGATGGTATAGAGAATACATATTCTAAAAATTATAAATTTGTTTCAGAGCAACATAGCAAAAAGAAAGCAAAAGAATATATGCTGAAAAATAAGATAAGACAGGTACCTGTTATTGATAAAGATAAAAAGCTTATAGATTTATACTTTCTAGATGATATATTATCTTATGATGTAAAAGATAATTATGTTTTTATTTTAGCAGGAGGTCTTGGAACTAGATTAAGACCTTTAACAGAAATGGTACCTAAACCTATGCTAACTGTTGGTGATAAACCTATACTAGAGCTTTTGATAGAACAATTTAAAGAATATGGTTTTAGAAACTTTGTTATTTCCATTAATTATAAAGGAGAAATAATAGAGGATTACTTTGAAAATGGCGACAAATTTGATGTTAACATAGAATACATTAGAGAAACTAAAAAGCTAGGTACAGCAGGTTCAATAGCATTAGCAAAAGAGAAGTTTATAAAACCCTTCATAGTTATAAATGGAGATATACTAACAGGTATTGATTTTGAAAAATTTCTAAATCATCATATAAAAAATAGTTTCAATATAACTGTAGGTGTTAGAAATTATGAAATGAATGTCCCTTATGGTGTAGTAGTTACTGATAATATGCTTATAGAGTCTTTGGAAGAGAAACCTACATATAATTTTCACATTAGTGGAGGCGTATATGTAGTAAATCCAGAAGTTATAAAATACATACAGGAAGATGAAGTTTATAATATGACAGATTTAATAGAAGACTCAATTAGAAATAAAGACAAATCCGGTGTATATGAAATAAGTGAGTATTGGAAGGATATAGGACAGATAGAGGACTATAGAATGGCCAACACGGATATTCATGAATTTTTTAAAGTATAAATGAAGGGGTAGATTAAATGAATTGGCAAGGTAAGAAAGTTTTAATTACAGGCGCAGAAGGTTTTATAGGCAGTCATTTAACAGAAAGATTAGTGGAACTTGGAGCAGATGTTACAGCCCTGGCTCAATATAATTCTTTTAATAATTGGGGATGGATTGATACTTTCGATAAGAAAGTTAAAGATAATATTAAAGTTGTTACTGGGGACATAAGAGAGTATGATGGAATGAAAAGAATTATAAAAGGACAAGAAGTAGTATTTCATCTTGCGGCTCTCATTGCAATTCCATATTCCTATTTATCACCAATGGCCTATGTAAGAACAAATATTGAGGGTACTACAAATGTATTAGAAGCTTGTAGAGAATATGATGTGGAGAAAATTGTTCATACATCTACTAGTGAAACTTATGGTACAGCACTTTATGTACCAATTGATGAAAAACATCCAATGCAGGGTCAATCTCCATATTCCGCGTCAAAAATAGGAGCGGACAAAATGGCAGAAAGTTACCATAAAAGTTTTAATATGCCTATAGCGACTATTAGACCATTTAATACTTATGGACCAAGACAATCTGCAAGAGCTGTAATTCCAACAATAATATCACAGATACTAGCAGGAAAAACAGAAATCAAGCTTGGAAGTTTAACTCCAACTAGAGACTTTAACTTTGTTAAAGACACTGCTGAGGCATTCATAAAAATAGCAGAAAGTGAAAAAACTATTGGTGAAGTTATAAATGCTGGTTCAAACTATGAGATAACTATAGGAGAAACAGTTAAGAAAATAATAAGTATTATAGGTAAGGATGTAAAAATCATTTGCGATGATGAGAGATTAAGACCTACAAACAGTGAAGTTAATAGATTATGGGCTGATAATACTAAAATAAAAGAATTAACAGGCTGGAAGCCAAATTACAATATAGATGCAGGACTTGAAGCAACAGTAGAGTGGATAAAAAATAATATGCAATATTTCAAAACAGACATATATAATGTATAAAAAAAGTAGGAGGGTTTTATTATGATACCTTTATGTATACCAGAAATTAGAGGCAATGAATTAAAATATGTTAAAGACTGTATAGATACTAATTGGGTATCTTCAGTAGGTAGTTATGTTAATTTATTTGAACAAAAATTTAGTGAATATGTAGGTAGTAAAAGTGCAGTAGTTACAAATAATGGTACAGCTGCTCTTCAGCTAGCATTAATAACCCTTGGAATAGGAGAGGGAGCTGAAGTTATAGTTCCATCTTTAACATTTATATCTCCAGTTAACACTATAAAATATGTAGGGGCAGAGCCTGTATTTGTAGATGTATGTAGAGACACTTTTGTTATGGATGCAGAAAAGATAGAAGAATTAATAACACCAAAAACAAAGGCTATAATGCCAGTACATATTTATGGACATCCCGTAGACATGGCTCGAGTAATGGGAATAGCAAAAAAACATAATCTATTTGTTATAGAAGATGCGACTGAGTCATTAGGGGCTACTTTCAACGGTAAAATGGCAGGAACAATAGGTGATATAGGCTGCTTTAGTTTTAATGGAAATAAGCTTATAACTACTGGAGCGGGTGGAATGCTTGTAACTAACAATTCAAAGTATGGTGAAAGAGCAAAATTTTTATCTACTCAAACAAAAGTAGTTACTGATAATAAGGCATTTTACCACTCAGAAATAGGATACAACTTTAGAATGCCAAATCTTTTGGCTGCATTTGGAGTAGCACAACTTGAAAATGTTAAAGAGTATTTAAAAGTTAAAAGAGAAAATGCAACGTATTACAATGAACTGTTAGGTAAGGTTAAAGGAATTACATTACCAGCAGAAAGAGAAAACGTAGAAAATTGTTACTGGCTATATTCAATCTTAGTTGAAGATGAATATGGTATATCAAGGGATGAACTTATACAAAAATTAAATGCAGAAAAAATAGAGGCAAGACCTTTCTTTATGCCTATACATGATATGCCTCCATATAAGGGCAGCAGACATGGAGATTTAACTGTTACAAATGAGTTATATGCACGAGGAATAAATCTTCCAAGCTCTGTAGGAATTAAAAAAGAAGACATAAAAGCGGTATGTATACTAATAAAAAATATGAAGAAGTAATTTTTTTATTTTAATAATTACTTTGTAATAATCTAAAATAAGCATAACTAAATTAAACACTAAAAAAATGAGTTCTTCGGAATTCTTTTTTTTATATAATAAGGGTCTATCTCAATTTTATTGAGATAGACCCTTATTTAAGATTAACAGTGTTAATTTTTAGTTAAGAACAGTGAAAGAATCAACAGTAATATAATTACCAGTTGATGCAGAATTTTTTGTTCCTGCAACTACTATTTTAATTTTATGAGAACCAGATGATAAATCTAGTTTTTCAAAAGCAACTTTCTGTGATTGAGCTAAAGCTGAGTATGTATCAACAGTAGATATTAGAATATCGTCTATATATACATTAGCTTTCCCCCTATTTGATGATAAATAAGATACCCATTTAATACCTGTGCCTGTAAAGGTAAATGCAGAAGATGAATTAGTAACATTGGAACTTGTACCAGTACCGCCACTAAAAGAGGAAAGAGAGCCTGAAGCCCATGTTCCTGTGTAAACAATATTTGAATTAGTTTCTTCAAATATTTGTGTAGCTGATAATGGTACTACATCAAAAGCATCAACAGTAATATAATTACCAGTTGATGAAGAATTTCTTGTTCCTGCAACCACTATTTTGATTTTATGAGAACCGGATGATAAATCTAGTTTTTCGAAAGCAACTTTCTGTGCTTGAACTAAAGCTGAGTATGTATCAACAGTGGATATTAAAATACCGTCTATATATACATTAGCTTTCCCCCTATTTGATGATAAATAAGATACCCATTTGATACCTGTGCCTGTAAAGGTAAATTCAGAAGACGAATTAGTAACATTAGAACTTTTAGCAGTACCACCACTGAAAGAAGAAAGAGATCCCGAAGCCCAAGTTCCTGTATAAGCAATATTTGAATTAGTTTCTTGGAATATTTGTGTATTCCCTCCACTAACGGGTATTACAACTGAAACCTGATTTGATTTAGGAGATTCTATTCCAGTGCTACTAACAGCAGAAATAACATAGTAGTAAGTGGAGCCAGTCAAAACTGTTTTATCAGTATAGGTTATAGTAGGTCTTGAAACTGTAGTTAACAATTGATAATTAGAACCTGATGTATCGGAACGATATATATTATATTTAGTTACATCGGCATCAGTGTGTTGAGTCCAATTCAACACCGAAGAGGTTCCGGAGAGTGTACCAGTAAAACCAGTTGGAGCACTTGCTGGTAATAGTACTACAAAAGCATCAGCAGTAATATAATTACCAGTTGATGAAGAATTTCTTGTTCCTGCAACCACTATTTTGATTTTATGAGAACCGGATGATAAATCTAGTTTTTCGAAAGCAACTTTCTGTGCTTGAACTAAAGCTGAGTATGTATCAACAGTGGATATTAAAATACCGTCTATATATACATTAGCTTTCCCCCTATTTGATGATAAATAAGATACCCATTTGATACCTGTGCCTGTAAAGGTAAATTCAGAAGACGAATTAGTAACATTAGAACTTTTAGCAGTACCACCACTGAAAGAAGAAAGAGATCCCGAAGCCCAAGTTCCTGTATAAGCAATATTTGAATTAGTTTCTTGGAATATTTGTGTATTCCCTCCACTAACGGGTATTACAACTGAAACCTGATTTGATTTAGGAGATTCTATTCCAGTGCTACTAACAGCAGAAATAACATAGTAGTAAGTGGAGCCAGTCAAAACTGTTTTATCAGTATAGGTTATAGTAGGTCTTGAAACTGTAGTTAACAATTGATAATTAGAACCTGATGTATCGGAACGATATATATTATATTTAGTTACATCGGCATCAGTGTGTTGAGTCCAATTCAACACCGAAGAGGTTCCGGAGAGTGTACCAATAAGATTAGTTGGAGAAACAGGCGAAATACTCACATTCTCAGTTTCATAAGTAACACCACCAATTCCACCACCAGTAGTACTATCTGCTAATTTAACACACATATTTAGCCCATTTGTGTCGAGTAGTGATGAATCAGTAGTAGTTTGTAAATCAAATGATCCAGTTTTAAGAGCCTTAGCTTTTATAATAAACAATTTGCCAGTTGCGTTAAAGCCGTCTACACTACCTTGAAGTGCCAATCCCATACTTACAATTCCAGTACTATCTGGTATGCTTGTCTTTACTACAGGATTATATGTTTTGCTTGAATCCTTAAACACATCACCTTCAGTAATATCTAATATTTGAAGCATGGTTGCATCGTATTTAAAATCCACAGATGCCCCATAAAGATCAGTTATGTATTCACTATTTACATAGATATTAAAAGTTTGTCCAACTATTATGGAACTGCTATCTAGAGAATAGTAAATTTTGCTTACAGTACCTACAGTTGCAGCACTGGCCTTTATACTGCCGGAGATAAGCATATTTATTAATAGTAAAAATGAGATCAGAAAAGAAGTTGTTTTTTTTAGTTTCAAATTGGTCCCCCCGTAAAAAATATTATGTGAAATTATAAGTTTATAATTTAAGCCTAATCAATTTAAATATGGAAGTATAAAGCAAACATGTATAAAAATTAAATATTTATTCAAAGTAAGCTAAACATATTATAGCATGTGAACAATAAATTGGAATAGATATTTTTAAAAAGTATAGTACTATTTGATGAAAAAACATATAAAATATACCTATTGTATATATTTTGAGATGTATACTATGTCAAAAATGCCGTCAGATTTTATATCATATGATGAATTCCATAATTCATCATAAGCAGTTACATTATAATGTGATGAAATCTCTGCCAAATCTATAATGTCTACAATACCATCTTGGCTAATATCCCTCAGTACGTTATTTTCAGTTTTAAAGGTAAATATAAAATCTGAATCTAGTTTTTTTTGTGTTAAGGCTGTAACGTCGGTATCCTTAATTGATACAGCATTACTATTATTGGAAGGCTGTATAAATTGATATATATGATATAGTCGTATTTTCTAAAATAAGTGGTATTTAAGTTTAGTAGATAATATACTCTATTAACAGATATCTATGATATAGTGGCTATTTCTAAGTAAATAAATTAGATGTTGTTAAATAAAGGATTTTGTAAAAGTTTATAGAATATACACATGTTATATATGATTTAGGGGGGCAAAGAAGAAATATGAAAAAAGCATTTGAGTGCCATTTGGCACTGGGATTGGTTATATTATTTTTAACATCTATTGGGTTACCACAAAATGTGTTTGCTAGTGATATTGATTCAAAGGCTGCAGCTGAAACGGCAATTGTTACTGAGAAGCCAGATATTACGTATGGACCATATGACAATGTGGTTACGGATGAAAAACATACATATGAACCTTTTGATGAAAATGAAGTTAAAAAGTCAAAAGATATTAAAGGCTTAAATTATACAAAGGACAGAGTTTTAGTTAAAATGGAGCAAGCTAGTTCTATTTTGGGTATATTTAAGGCAAAAGCACCTTCCTTAAAAAATAGCAGTGTAACAAAGTTAGAGCTAATTGATGAAGGTAAAAAAGATAGTGGAGATGCTAAAATAGAAAGTACTGAAAATGATAATGGAGAACAATGGTACACTGCTTCATTAAAAGAAGGTTCGGATGTACCTAAAATTATAGTAAAGATAATAAGATAATCCACCTAATGGATACCAGTTCCATTAGGTGGATTATTTTTATCCCATATGTTGGCGGTATTTATATTACGATATAAATTATGATCTATGTGTTCAGAAGTCATAATTTTAGACGATTATTAAAGGATATGTCGAATATAATTTATCATATTATATGAATGTAAAATAAGGGATAGAGGTGTTCTAATGGATGTTGAAGGTACTAGTAAAAGTGGCTATAGATATTTTCGACTTAGTATTAGTATCAAAAGAGGATTTTATCGAAGTAAGTGGAATAGAAGAAGATGCTATAATTTTTAATTCATCATAGGAAGATATAAATTTAATTAATATTAAAAATAATGATAGTATTAATACAATGAATAAATGGAAAGAGGTAATAAAATGTTAAAAAAGCGTGCAAGTTATTTTGTAGTATTGTTACTTGTTTTGAATTTTATTTATTTCCCTAGGTATGTTCATGCCAGTAATGGCGGGTTTGCTATGATTTCAACAGGCATGGACCATTGTTTATCTTTAAAAACTGATGGTACAGTTTGGAGCTGGGGAGTCAACAATAGTGGACAACTAGGTGATGCATCAACTACTTTAAAATCTACACCTTCAAAAATACAAGGGCTTTCGCTTATAAAGTATGTATCAGCAGGTTTCTATGATAGTTTTGCAATAACACAAAATGGCGATTTATACTCTTGGGGAGAGAATACAAATGGGCAATTAGGAAATGGATCCTACCGTCAACAAAATACACCATCATTGGTTATTGGGTTGTCTGATGTAAAAATGGTTGCAGGAGGCTTTAATCAAACAATTGCTTTAAAGAATGACGGTACTGTTTGGACTTGGGGAAGTAATGAATATGGACAATTAGGTAATGGTATTAATGGAATTAGTATAATTCCAAAACAAGTAAATAGTTTAAATAGTATAGTATCAATTTCTTGTGGTAGAGATTTCTGCATAGCATTGAAAGATGATGGAACGGTTTGGAGCTGGGGACAAAACACATCCGGACAGCTTGGAGACGGTGATTATATAAATAAAAATACTCCCGTTCAAGTAAATGGGTTAAGTAATATAAAGATTATTCATTCAGGATTTAATTCTACAATGGCATTAAAAAGTGATGGTACTATTTACGGATGGGGTGATAACTTTTTTGGTCAACTGGGAAATGGTACATTGCCATTTAACGGTCAAAATGTACCTACTCAAGTTAAAAATCTAACAAATGTTAAGGATTTTGCGGTTGGGGGTTATAACAGTCTTATTATAAAAGAGGATGGTACTACGTGGGTTTCAGGCAGTAATTCGGAGGGGCAGTTAGGAAATGGAACGAGTGTAAATGGAGCATGTCAAGTTACGCCAGTACAGGTTCCAAGTCTTACAAATGTAATGGAAGCAACTACCCTACGTGCTACAAATTTAGTGCTGAAAAATGATGGAAGCGTTTGGGCATGGGGTGCCAATACATCTGGTCAGATAGGAGATGGAACCTCAGTTATAAATGCTTTGCCAGTGAAGAATAATAATATTTCAGATATAAAAGAAGTAGTTGCTGGAGGCGAGTTTAGTATGGCACTTAATAGTGATGGGACAGTTTGGACTTGGGGAAATAATACAAGCGCTCAATTGGGGCTGGACATTATAGGTGGTTATTCATATAAACCTAATATAATAAAAAATTTAACTAATGTAAAAAAAATAGCAGCGGGATTTGATATAGGATTAGCACTAAAAAATGATGGTACCCTTTGGGGATGGGGATCCGATACAAATGGAGAATTCGGAACAGGTAATAATTATGTAGAAAAGTCACCTATACAAATTAATGGTTTATCGGATATAAAAGATATTGCAGCTGGAATGTCTTTCATACTTATTTTAAAAAACGATGGTACAGTATGGTCTTTAGGATATAATTCATCAGGAATGCTTGGAGATGGAACAATAGTTAATAAAGGTACACCAGTACAGGTTAAAAATTTAACTAATGTAAATAAAATATATGCAAAAGAATGGAATGCAGCAGCGTTAAAGAATGATGGGACGATTTGGACGTGGGGTGACAATGGTTCTGGCCAAATTGGAAATGGATCAGTACCATCTTATTCAAATCCTCAGACTATACCAGTTCAAGTTGTTAATTTAGAGCATGTTATTGATTTTTCACTTGGAGACTCCTTTGCATTAGCAGTTAAATCTGATGGGTCTGTTTGGACTTGGGGAAATAATAGTAGCGGACAAATGGGAAATGGAACCGTTTCTTATGGTGGGCAGACAACTCCACTTCAAGTAATGGCTTTATCTGGTATCAAGTCTGTAGCAGGTGGTTATGGTCACTGCCTAGCGGTAAAGGATAATGGAACAATATATGCATGGGGACAAAATGATTTGGGACAACTTGGAGATGGAACAACTATTAGTAGAACAAAACCAATTTTAGTTAAAGAAATAAATGATGCAAATGATGTGGTATCTGGGGGTCAAGGATGTCATAATATTGCACTTAAAAGTGATGGTACCATTTATTTATGGGGAAATAATAATTATGGACAATTAGGATTAGATGCATTAAACAGATTAATTCCAACTAAGGTTGGAGTGAAATACAATGTAGATCAAAACAATGATGGTAACGTGGATATATTAGATTTAGCTTTGGTAGCACAGAAATACAATATAAAAATTTATAATACAAGTGAAACATATGATTTAAATGGGGATAATTTTATTGATATTTATGATTTAGTTTTGCTATCAAAGAAAATGGTAAGTTGAATATAAATTATGAACTATGTGTTAAGAAGTCATAATTTTAGACGATTATTAAAGGATATGTCGAATATAATTTATCATATTATATGAATGTAAAATAAGGTATAGAGGTGTTCTAATGAATAAGTCAAAAAAAATCAAAAATAATTCTAAAACTGTTTTTAGAGTGGTTTCCATAATCATCTGTATAAGTTTAATATACTACAATATACCCAATGCCCAGAAACTCGTTTTTGCAGACGGTGTGGATACAAAAATTGATTTAAACAACGATGGGTACGTAGAAATAGTAAATTTTAGCAAAGGCATGCTTAAGATTTCTTCAATTGACGGGCAAAGTATTTTCAAAAAAGATGGAGATGAAAATACTTATAGCAATATAGCTTTTATTAAGGATAAAAAAATTGAGGATACAAAAATACTAATTCAAAATAAAACAAAGGATACTTCCGGCACACTTTCATATTCCATATATCAAATGGAGGGTGGGTCAATGACAGAAGTTGTTCACAAGGAAGATATTTATAAAGGAATTATAAATGTACGTAATAATACTGATATTGTAGAAGAAGTGCCTGTATATTCTGAGAATAATTCAAATGCAGTTCCATCTCATACTGTTAAAAATTATTTCAGTTTGGAAGATAACAAGCTTGTGCTTACAAAAACAGAAAAGCTTATTTATACTCCTAGCGATGTTACTATAAACTCCTCTGGGTATTATAAAAATCCATCATATGCTGAAATAGAAAAAATCCTGGAAACTGTAGCTTATGAGAAAGGAATACCTACAGAAATATTTAAAGCAATTGCTTGGCAGGAGACTAAGGGAACAGATTATGATAATAGTAATATCGTAAATTGGAGACAGTTTTCTAATGGACAACCATTAATAGGATATGACGGAATAGGAATAGGGATAATGCAGGTTTCTGATTATGTTAGAGTAGACCCTACTCCTACTGATATAGCCTATATTAACAGACTGAAGTATGATATAGAGTTTAACATAAGGGAAGGGGCTGAAATCCTTCTTACTAAATGGTCGCTACAGAATTCTTCAATTACCTGGAAAGTACCAAAGGTTGGAGATGGATCTCCAAATTATTTAGAACATTGGTATTATGCAATATGGGCATATAATGGTTATAGTTCAAGAAATAACCCTGCATCTAACCATGATTTAGCTTATCAAACAATTGTTATTGGACATGTTAATAATGTTTTTAAAAAGTCTATGTTAGATTTATACGTGTACAACCCTAGTCTATTTACTACCGGAGTTTTGCCAAGAGCTGATATAGCAGCGATAAGTGGAAAACATGCGGGAGATTTTAAAATTAAAGATAAAAATTACAAATATATAGCTACCACAAATTTAACTATAAGAGATATAAATACAAATAAAACTGGTAGTTATGCTAAAAATGATATTGTGACAATAAAAGGAGAACCTGAAATGAAAAATGCTTATATAACATATTATGTTGAAGGTACTGGTCAAAGTGGCTATGTGGCAGGCAATTGGCTTAAGCCCATTGGTGATGCAAATGGAGATGGAGAAGTGGATATATACGATTTTGTAAAACAATCTAAAAACATTAGTGGGCAGGGAACAGTTGTTAATGATACTAACAGGACATTCATGGAAAAATGTGATGTCAATATGGACGGTGTAGTTGATATAAAGGATATTGCACTTACAGCTGCAAACTACAATTTTTCTTTATACAGAAATGATATAAGAAATTAATACAATGCATTTAGGTCAATTAGCTTGGGATGATTGTGTTGCGTGCGGAAGAGTATGCATGCTATCGGAGTAGACTATTCATATGGGGACAGATATTGGAAGTATGGTATTTGATATGCAAGAATAGGTTTTATGGGGGTATTTATGAAAAAAAAGGTTATTAGTAGACTACTGACAATTGCATTTTTGCTAAATATATATGGATATAAAGTACAAGCTGTCTCAAATAATCCTTTGATTGATAAAATTCAAAATGATAAATCAGGTGCGAAATCTAAAATAATGAGCAATTATAAAAAGAATAAGTTTAATAAAAACTTTAAGGAAGGCGAGATAATAGTAAAGATTAAAACTGGTACTAGCAATTCATCTATTGAGTCGACAGATAAAAAATATAACATTGAATCTAAAGAGCAAATAAATAAGCAACTAGATGTAGTAAAATTCGATAAGGGTAAATATTCAATGGATGAGATGCTAATAAATTTAAATAACGATTCAAATATTGAATATGCGGAACCAAATTATATTAAAAAGTTATCTAGTTTGCCTGAGGATGAACCAGACTTTAGCATGTTGTGGGGGCTTAAGAACACTACAACAGAGGGAATGGATATTAATGCAGAGACTGCTTGGAAGACTAGTACCGGCAATCCAAATGTAGTGGTCGGTGTAATTGATACTGGAGTAGATTATACTCATGAAGATTTAAAAGATAATATTTGGGTTAATGATAAAGAAATAGCAGGCAATGGAGTAGATGATGATGGTAATGGATACATAGATGACTATAATGGATGGAATTTTGGAGATGACAATAATAATCCTTATGATGTTATGACTCATGGAACTCATGTTAGTGGAACAATTGCAGCATCAACTAACGGAATTGGATCAGTAGGTGTTGCGCCCAATGTTAAAGTGATGCCTCTAAGAGTGGCTAATTCACAAGGCATATTATATACAAGTGACGTTATAGAAGCTATTAAATATGGCACACTTATGGGCGTGAAATTATTTAATTGCTCATTCGGCGGTAGTGGATTTTCGCAAGCGGAGTATGATGTTATGAAAAATTCAAATGCCTTATTTATGTGTTCAGCCGGCAATGGGGATGCTTATGGAATAGGCATGGATAATGATAGTAGTGTCAAAAACTATCCAGCAAGTTTTGATTTATCTAACATAGTTTCAGTAGCGTCAATTGATAAATACGGAGATTTATCTACTTTTTCAAATTATGGAGTTAGTTCTGTGGATATTGCTGCACCGGGAAGTTATATTTATAGCACAATTCCAGGTGGATATGGTTATATGAGTGGAACGTCTATGGCCACGCCTCATGTTACTGGAGTAGCAGCACTTGTTTTAAGCGTTAATATGGATTTAACGCCAATTGAAGTAAAAGATTGTATCTTGAAAAGTACTAATAAGTCGTTACAGTTAGAAAGCAAAATTGCTACAGGAGCTATTGTAGATGCTTTTGGCGCCATGGCTGTAGCAAAACCTTCTATAGTAGTTAATGTGACAGGCGTAGAATTAGATAATTCAAGTATAGATTTAAAAACTGGAGCATCTAAGCAGTTAACAGCAGCTATAACTCCAAGTAATGCAACAAATAAACTGATAAAGTGGACAAGTAGTAATTCGGGCATTGCAACTGTAAGTAGCACAGGGAAAGTAAAAGCTATTGACGTAGGAGAATCAATGATAACTGCTACAACTGCTGATGGAAATAAAACTTCAACTTGCAATGTTATCGTAACTGAGCCAATAACTCCTGCCTACTACATAGGAGATAAATTTATAGTTAAAATTAATACACCAGAAGTATTTGAAGACAGCGCATATGCATTCATGATAAAACCAGATGGTACAGAACAATATTATGATTTAGAATATAATGTAGCAGAGGGTTATTACTATGTAGACTTATCTGTGAATGATGACGAAGTCATTTATTCTAATGAAATAGACGCAGGCAAAGACTTTGGAACATGGGAAGTGAAAAGTGTAGGAATAAGAAACGGTAGTTATACTTATTACTACAATGAAAAATATTATTCTATAGATACTGCAAGTAAAAAGACATTAAACTTCAACGCTAGCAAATTCACTATAGCGTCACCAGAAGGGATTATTAAGGATGATACTAAAGATTTATCAAATAATTCTAAAACAACCACACCAGGGAATATAACCTTATTTGAAAGTATAGAAATTACAAAAAATAAAGTATATCTTGGAGATGATTTTACTATAAAGATAAATGCAAAGGATACCTCGGGTATAGATAGTGGGATAATATTTTTTAGAAAACCGGATGGAACTGAAGTCTCTTATATTTTAAGTTCAAACCCGAGAGGCGGATATTATTATACTCAATTAAAAATTAATAATGGTGGAACCATCTATTATAAAGAAATAGATCCAGTCAAAGATTATGGGACATGGCAAATCGAAAAAGTCCTATTTTGGGATGTTAACGGTGAGTCTACTTACTATAATTATGGAGACTCTACTGGTGATACTGTAGACTTAGATGCAGGAAACTTTACTGTTAATAATAGTTTGAAACCAATTATACCAACAGATGTGGATGACAATGGCACAACAGATATTCTAGATTTGGCATTGGTAGGAGCAGCTTATAATCTACATGCGGGGAATTCAAAGTATAATGAAGTATTAGATATTAATAAGGATGGGGTAGTAGATATTTTTGATTTGGTTATGGTTTCTAAGAAGTTAAGCTCAATGGAATTATAGTGAAGACTTGTTAAATTAAAATGTAAGATGAAAAACCTCTTAAAGTGATTTAAGAGGTTTTTTATGACTCTTTTTGCTAATTATGATATAATTTATATGTCTTATAATAATGAATTAAAGTGTTTAGTAATAAATTAATGCATAGAGAGGTGCTTTGATGAATAAAGAGAAAAAAATTAAGAATAAATTTAAAAATACTTTTAGAGTATTTTTAATAATTCTTTGCATAAGTCTAATATACTACAATATCCCCAATGTGAAGAAGCTCGTTTTCGCAGAGAGTGTAGATACGAAAATTGATTTAAACAACGATGGCAATGCAGAGGAAGTAAAATTTAATAATGGTGAACTTAATATTTCTAATTCAAATGGGGAAATTATCCTTAAGAAAGTTGAAGATAAGACTGGGTACAGTAGTATAGCATTTATTAAGGATGCAAAAATGCAAGATACAAAAATATTAATTCAAAGTAAAACAAAGGATACTTCTAGTACACTATCATATTATATATATAAACTGGAGAAGAGTGAACTGATTGAAGTTGTTCATAAAGAAGATATATATAAGGGTGTTGTAAAGGTACAAAATAATACGGAAATTTTAGAGCAGACTCCTATATATGATAAAGATGATTCTAATGCAGTTCCATCATATATACTTAACAGTTCTTCTAACTTAGAAGATAATAAACTTGTTCTTTTAAAAACAGAAAAGCTTAAATATATGTCTAAAAGCATTAGTTTGAGGACTTCTGAGTATTATAAAAATCCATCGTATGATGAAATAGAAAAAATACTTACAAATGTAGCTAATGAGAAAGGAATACCGGTAGAAATATTTAAAGCTATTGCTTGGCAGGAAAGTAAGGGAGAAGATTTAGATAATAACTCCGTTACAAATTGGAGACAGTTTGATAATGGACAACCCTTAATATCATATGACGGAGTAGGAATAGGAATAATGCAAGTTTCAGATTTTGGAGATATGAGCGACGCAGAAATTGATCGACTTAAATATGATTTTGAGTTTAATATAAGGGTAGGTGCTGAAATTCTTATTAAGAAATGGGAATTGCAGAATGCTTCAGTTAGTGAAAAAATACCAAAGGTAGGAGACGCATCTCCAAATTATTTAGAACATTGGTATTATGCAATATGGGCATATAATAGTTATGGTCCAACAAATAATCCATTATATAATCCCATAGCTTATCAAACACTTGTTATAAAACATGTTAATGATGTTTTTAAGAAACCAATGATTGATTTATATGAATACGACCCTAGTCTAATTGTAGTAGATTACCCAAGAGAAGATATAGCTGAAATAAGTGGCAAACATGATGGGGAACTAAAAGGCAAGGACGAAAATTATAAATATATAGTAACTGTAGATACTTTAAATGTAAGAGATGATAATATGGATTACATTCGAAGTTATAAAAGGAATGATGTTGTAACAATAAAGGGTGAGACTACAATAAAAGATATTTATGTAAGAAATTATATTGAAGGTAGCGGTGGATCTGTGGTAGGATATGGACTTAAACCCATTGGAGATGTTAATTACGACGGATCTGTAGATATATATGATTTTGTAAAACAATCTAAAAGCATTAATGGTGTAGGAACGGTAATTGATGATAATAACAGGATATCCAATGAAAAATTTGATGTTAATATGGACGGAGTTGTGGATATAAGTGATATTGCACTTACAGCTGCAAATTATAATTTTTCTTTATATAAAAATAATATAAAAAATTAATAGAGACTTTGTTTTAAAAACTGTGGGGGGAAAAGGTACATATTATGAAAAAATTAATGACATGTTTTTTATGTGTTATATTAGTTATTTATGGAGGAACTGCCAAAGCTGCGGGATCACCAGCTCTAAGTCTAGATGTAAAAGGGAGTATAGAAACGGGACAAACCATTCAGATATTAATAAATATAGATAACATAGATAGTCTATATGCTGGAGCTGCTTCTTTAAAGTATGACCCTAAAGTCTTAAAAATCATTAGTTTCGAAAAAGGGGATTTAATTATTAAAAGTGGGGTAAATATTTTTGACGTGGGAAATAAAATAGATAATGCAAGCGGAATAGCAAGTTTTGGAGGATTTTCATGTGTAGGTCAAAGTAATGGATTTTCGGGTTCAGGAACTTTTTTAAAAATTAATGCTCAAGTTTTGAAAAAAGATAGTTTTAACATAAAAAGCAAACCATTTTTAGATAGTCCAAGTGATGATTACAATTTAAAGATACAGCTTTGTGATAAAAGCATTAAATTAGTTAACTATGAATTTAAGGATTATGAGTTTAAAGCTGAAGAAGTAAAGCCAGAAAATCCTATAAGTCCTGTTATAACTCCGGAGACTAAAGATGACACAAAAACTAGTACCGATTCTCAAGCTGGTAGTGAAGTAAAGCAAGGGAGTACTGTGGTAAATTCTAATATTAATAGTAATACACAAGCTATTATCAATTCACTAGTTAATAATGACACTAAAAAGGAAAGTAGTTTTCTAAATCCGAATATTAATAGTGACACAAAATCTGATACTAATTCTTTGGTTAATAATTATGGCGAATCTGATCAGGGAAGTAATTTAGTAAGTTCAGATATAAATAGTAACACAAAATCTATTATTGATTCTTTAATTAGTAATAAAAATAAAGTTGATCAGATAGGTACTACGGTAAGTTCAGATACAAGCACTAATGTAAAGGTTCCTGTTTCTTCAGCTATTAATAATTCAAAGCAGGATAAGACTGCATCTAATGATGTGGTGGAAATTAACGAAATTAAAAGTGAAGTTTCTGGAAATCAAGGGAGCTCAAATAAAACTATAAAAGATGATGGATGGCAAAAGGTTATTTTAATTATGGGCGCGCTTGTATTGGCAGTTGCAGTTGTAGGTGGAATATACATCTATAGGAAGAGATATCAGAAACAGGGTAAGCAATTATAAAATAGATAAGGTTTAATATTTCTTATTACGATGATGGAATATGTGATATTTAATTTAGTTATTTGCTCAAAGAAAAGTGTTTTCTACATTAATTGAGAAATTTTAAAAAACATACAAAAAAACTTGGTGGCAGCCAGTGGGAGGGAACCACAAAATATATAGATGTATATATTTTGTGGTTTTTTCGTCGTGAATCTCAGGTTTAACGATATTGATAGAAAATCCATTGTTACGGTTAGGTAAATTGTGAATAAGTTAAAAAAACAGGATGTGTATTTTGTACATAATTAT
>Ga0209123_1001045_pt1 | contig 29706 bp, 27 predicted proteins | sample BarGraIncu00431A_FD_184500 | JGI IMG/M metagenome (GOLD analysis project Ga0209123, IMG submission 184500) | Arctic peat soil microbial communities from Barrow, Alaska, USA - Barrow Graham LP Incubations 004-31A (SPAdes) (version 2) | ecosystem: Environmental > Terrestrial > Soil > Wetlands >... | reverse complement strand
CCACAGACTGGACATACATCAGGTGCAGAATCTCCTTCGTGGATATATCCACATATTGTACAAACAAATTTCTTCATATATATTTCCCCCTCGTATTCTTTTGGACGAAGTAACAATTATAAATTGTTACTCTCGTATATTAAATAGCATAATTTACTAAGCTAATAGAAAATTTGTATTTAACTTTCTAAAACAACTATACATCAACGGATAATTATTATCAAGTAAAATTTAATATCTTTTATAAAAAAGTTTCGAGGGTATTCGACAATGCTATTAAATTAAGATTTCTTCAATGCTTTCTAGATCTTTTATTTGAACTAGATTTTTATTGAAATCTATTAATCCGTCATTTTTCATATTAACAAATTCTCTTGAGAGAGATGGTCGTTGCACACCTAAATGCTCTGCAAGACTTTTTCTGGACATGGGGAGGACTAGGTTTAGGTTTTTTTGAAATTCATATTGAGAAAGCAAGTAGTTAGATATTTTTTGCCTTAGGGTTTCGAAAGATAGTTCTTTAATTTTTTTGTTTAATAACAATATTTTACTTGATAACAATTGCATGAAATTATTTAAGACTATGGGATGGTAACTACACATAGCTATAATATCTTTTTTAGAAATATAAAGTATAATTGAACCTTTATAAGATACAATGGTAGCGGGATATATATTTGTTTCTGAAAAAGCTATTGCTTCTCCAAAAATTTTTCCAATATTTAATTTTGCAAGTGTAACAATTTTTCCACTTGCGTAATGTTTTTGAACCTCAAGTTCACCTTGAATTACGATCCCTAAAGAGTCACAGAGGTCACCCTCGAAGGCCACTATACATGTAGTACATTCGGCGCAGCTTTTGCAGTTATCTGAGATTGTATAGTTTATGTTTTGAATTAAATTTTCAAGTTCGAGTGAATTTAAACCTTTAAACAAAATACAACTTTTTAAACAGTTTACTAGTTTATCCATAAAATCACCTTCAGATTTCAAATTTGGTAACATAAGTTACATACCATTACAGGTAATTTTAATATAATTAGTTTATAGAGTCAATCGAAAAATAAATTAAGTTCGTAAAATCAATATATTAAAAATTTTAGGAGGGGTTAATTTGAAAAGAAATATTATCAGTATAGATGTAGATAAATGTAATGGTTGCGGAATATGCATAGATGCCTGTCATGAAGAGGCCATAGAACTTGTGAATGGCAAGGCTAAATTAATAAGTGACGAATATTGTGATGGACTAGGTGATTGTTTGCCTGAGTGTCCTGCTGATGCTATTAAGATAGTGGAAAGAGAAGCTACTGATTACGACATAAAAGCTGTTGAGATTAAAAAAGAGGTCGCTTTTATGAAAAAGGAACAAAATGCTAAAAAAGATAATTTGCCTTGTGGATGTCCTGGTACAATGGAAAAATCTATAAAAAGGGATGCGTCACCAGAGATTTTAGATAAAGCAACTAAAATAGATGAAGCTTTTGAGAAGATAAGGCCTTCAGAGCTAAACCAATGGCCAGTACAGTTAAAGTTAGTTAACTCTAAAGCTGGATTTTTAAAGGGCGCAGATATATTGATAGCTGCAGATTGCGTAGCTTATGCCTATGGTAATTTTCATAAGGAATTTATAAAAGGAAGGATAACTTTAATAGGATGTCCAAAGCTTGATGATAGTGATTATTACAAAGAGAAAATCACAGAAATATTAGAAAATAATGATATAAAAAGTATTACAGTAGTTAGGATGGAAGTACCATGTTGCGCAGGTATTGTGAGCTGCGTAAAACAAGCTATGCTTAGTGCTAAAATAATAGTTCCTTATAAAGAAGTGATAATTGGCATAAACGGAGTAATAATATGATATTACGTTAATTAGTTCCTGCTTAAACATATCAAGAAAAGCAAAGAAATATGCTTTTCTTTTTTTGATTTATAGAAAATTAATATATATAGGATATTAAACACTTTAAATACTTGTTGTTTTAGTGTAAAATGACAGTGATTGATTATTAGATTATAAACTAGATTTTATTTTTTTGTCTATATAATTAAAATATATTTATATGAGGTATAATTATGGGAAGAATTGACAAACATAATTATTATTTGGATATATGTGAAACGATATCTGAACGAGGAACGTGTTTGCGCAGAAATTTTGCTGCAATAATAGTGAAAAATGATGAGATTATGTCTACTGGATATTCAGGAGCACCTAGAGGAAGAAAGAATTGCTGTGATTTAGGTGTATGTAGAAGGGAAGAATTAAAAGTACCAAGAGGGACAAGATATGAGCTTTGCAGATCAGTACATGCGGAACAAAATGCTATCATATCGGCTAGAAGACATGAGATGTTAGGTGCGACTTTGTATTTAGTAGGGAAAGAGGTAAGCACAGGTGAATTGGTTAAAAATGCATCGCCTTGCTCTTTATGCAAGAGATTTATAATTAATTCTGGTATAGAAAAGGTAATAATTAGAGATGATAAAATACAATATAAAACTGTGTATGTAGATGAATGGATAGAAAATGATGACTCACTTCAAGGTGATGGTGGATATTAATTAGTATCCATCCATGATTTATTAAATAATAAATACACTCTTTTATGAAAGAAAGGTTTTTTTATGAGCAATATTTATATTCTAGCAATAATTGCGGCTTTAATTTCATTTATGATTACGCCTTTGGTTAAAAAATTAGCAATAAAGGTTAATGCAATTGACGTACCTAAAGATAACAGAAGAGTTCATACAAAACCTGTTCCAGTTATGGGAGGACTTGCTATATACATTTCTTTTGTTGTAGGAGTCGTTTTATATAATGGAATTTTAACGCCCTCTCAAATAGGGATAATTATTGGGGCAACTATTATAGTTATTGGTGGCATTATAGATGATATTAAAGATTTAAGGCCAAAATATAAACTTTTAATACAAATAGCAGCGGCCATATGTCTTTTAATGTCAGGTATAAACATAGCTATTATAACTAATCCTTTTAAGGAATTCTATCCTTATCTAAGTATTGGTTGGATTAATATACCGGTTACAATAATATGGATTGTTGGTGTTACTAATGCTTTTAATCTAATAGATGGATTAGATGGGTTAGCAGCAGGTGTAGCATTTATATCATGTGTTACTTTAATGATAGTATCACTACTTAATGGAAGACTTGAACCAGCATTTTTAACAGCTGTTTTAAGTGGAGCAATTTTAGGGTTCTTGCCATATAACTTCAATCCTGCTTCTATTTTTATGGGGGATACAGGTTCTCAATTATTAGGTTTTCTTTTAGCAGCAATTTCAATTGAAGGAGCTATAAAATCTGCGACAGCGTTTATAATTGCAGTTCCAATATTGGCTTTTGGAATACCTATTTATGATACTCTTTTCGCTATGATAAGACGAAAAATTAATGGAAAATCTATAATGCAAGCAGATAAAGGTCATTTGCATCATAGACTTTTGGATATGGGTATGAGCCAGAAACAAGCAGTTATTATTATGTATTTTATAAGTGCTGTTCTAGGCGGAATTGCAATTTTAGCTATGCAACTTAGTAATCGAAGGGCGTATTTTTTGTTAGCACTTGTAATGGTCGTGACAGTTCCAATAGCTTGGAAATATGGAATATTTAATCAAAAAGATTGATCATATATTTATAATATGGATAATATTATAAATACATGATTTTAAATTAACACGAAGTTCAAAACTAATATAAAGTAGGAGTGGATCCTGTTGGAAAATATTAAAGTAATAGTAATATTTGGTACAAGACCTGAGGCTATAAAAATGGCACCTCTTATTAAAGAGTTAGAAAAAAATCCTCAAATACAATGCACGGTATGTGTCACGGCGCAGCATAGAGAAATATTAGATCAAGTTCTGGATATTTTTAAGATTAAGCCTCAGTATGATTTAAATATAATGAAGGCAAAACAAAGCTTAACCGGAATAACATGTTCTGTGCTTGCTGGTCTAGAGGAAGTTTTCGAAAAAGAACAACCGGATATAGTTCTAGTCCATGGAGATACTACCACAACATTTGCGGCATCTCTTGCAGCTTTTTACAGAAAAATACCTGTTGGTCATGTAGAAGCAGGTCTAAGAAGTCATAATAAATTTTTCCCGTATCCAGAAGAAATCAATAGGAAGTTAACTGGAGCAATAGCTGATTTACATTTTGCGCCGACAACTACTTCTAAAGAAAATTTATTAAGAGAAGGAATAGATGAAGGTGCTATTGTAGTTACGGGAAATACAGTTATAGATGCTATGAAATTTACAATTAAGGACAACTATATTTTTGAAAACCATGAACTAAATGCAATCGACTATAAAAATAAAAAAATTATTATTGTTACTGCTCATAGAAGAGAAAATTGGGGAAGTGGAATTGAAAATATATGTAACGCTTTGAAGATTATAGCAAAAGAAAACCAAGATGTGGAAGTGCTATATATTGTTCATCCAAATCCAGTGGTGAAGGATATGGTACATAATATTTTAGAGGGAATAGATAGAATACATTTAATCCGGCCTATAGACACCAAAGAAATTCATAATTTAATGAAAAAATGCTACATGGTGATGACAGATTCAGGAGGAATTCAAGAAGAAGCTCCTCATTTAGGTAAACCCGTTTTAGTGCTTAGACAAGTTACTGAGAGGGTAGAAGCCATGCATGCTGGTACAGTAAGGCTTGTTGGTACAGATATAGATGAGATTGTATTGCATGCAAGTAAGCTATTGCAGGATCCAAATGAGTATAATCGCATGAGCAAATGTATTAACCCCTATGGGGATGGTTACGCATCTGTTAAAATAGTAGGGGCACTACTTAATTATTTTAATAAGAACAAAATATAAAGGCATGTTAATACTGTAATTAAAATATTAATAACTATTGAAGAGCGGTATACAACAATTTAAAACAAATTTAAGAATTTAGAAATATGATTCTTAAATTTGTTTTTTGTATTTTTTTTACAAGTGATAAGGTTAAAATAACGGTTTGAAAAGTCAAAAACTCATATGAATCTGGAACGACATATTAACATTAATTAGATTGCGTATAGTTATATGTGGTATATAATAGCTTATAGCCAGTATATTATGTAAAATAGCATGTATATCTAAGGAGTAATAAGTAAATATTAATACAATAAATATATATTAGTAATAAAATTATGACTCGAAAGAAATGGCATCTTGCAATTGTGTTAAAAAAACAAAAACTTTATTGGGAAGAAAATTATTTTTAGATTTCTTGTAAATGTTTAACTAAAAAAAAATTAAATTATAAAGTTCCTAAAGGTTAATAAAGATAAGTAATATTAAAATACACGCAAAACTATTATGAATATTATGAATATTCACAATAGTACTGGAAAATATTCAATTGAATAATACAAGCAAAAATTAGTTGTTTATCCATAATATATATGGAAGTGGAGAAATACGGAGGAATATCAGTATTTTGACGAAAAAATCGGCTTATATGGCTATATATTTCCTGAAAACGGGTTATTATCGATTTTATTTATGAAAATTAGTAGACTATAATTAAAAATGTTACTAAATGGTGAGGAGAAGAAAAAAAGTGAATAGTGATTTTAAAAAAATGTTTAAAAAAATTGCGTTGTATGATTTTTTTATTTCTTTGATTTTTACTACCGTGATATATTTTACAGTTAAATCATATGCATTATTTTTTATATTAGGGGTAATAATAGCACTAGTAAATCTTTATGTTAATGGTATTACAGCGGAATATTCTCTAAGTGGTAAAAATTCAAAAAAAACAGGCATAATAGTTTTAGGATCTGTTATAAGAGTTATATTTGTAGGTCTTATTGGGTTTATGATTGGCAGACATAATGTGTTTAATATAATTGCATATATTTTCGGTTATAGTTCGCAATTCATATCCTTAGTGTTTTATGGAATAAATAATAGGAATACGTAGTAAATATTTTGAACATGCAGTAAATAATATTAACATTGAAGGGAAGTGATTTAATGGATAAGATAGCGCCGTTATTTCATATTAAATTTCTTGGTTACAGTATTGGGATTGTAGAGAGTATATTTGTTCAGTGGTGCATAATAGCAATAGTAGCTATATTATGTATATGCCTTACAAGAAACTTGAAAATAATTCCTGATAAGAAACAGAATATAATAGAAATAATTATGGATTTTATAAACAATCTCGTTAAAGATAATATGGGAGAAGAGTATATGGGGTTTGTACCTTATGTTGGAGCAATAGTCATCTTCTTATCAATTGCAAATCTTACGGGGCTCATAGGCGTTACACCGCCAACAGTAGATTATAGTGTGTCACTAGCGTTAGCATTAATAACATTCTTTGTAGTTCAATGGTTTGCTATTAAAAAAATTGGGCTAGGTCACTATTTTAAAGGATATGTTGAACCTTATTCATTTATATTACCTATTAATATAATAGAGAGAGTTATGTTACCAGTATCATTAAGTTTTCGATTATTTGGAAATATGACTGCAGGTGTTGTAATAATAGATTTAGCATATAAAGGATTAGGCAGTTTAAATGGATTTGCACAATTACTTCTCCCAATACCATTACATTTTTATTTCGATTTATTTGATGGAATCATTCAAATGATTATTTTCGTTATGTTGACAATGGTTAATATAAAGGTTATCGCAGAACACTAAATTTAGCTTTTCAAAATTAAGGAGGAATATTTTATGGATTCAGCAGGATTTATAGCAGGAATGTCAGCAGTAGGTGCAGGACTCGCAGCAATAGGATGTATAGGCGGAGGAATAGGAACGGGTAATGCTGCAGCTAAAGCTGTAGAAGGCGTTGCAAGGCAACCAGAAGCTAAGGGAGCTATAATTAGTACATTAGTTATAGGCGCTGCTTTCTCAGAAGCTACAGCTATTTATGCATTTTTAATAGCATTAATCTTAGTATTAAGGTAAGAAGGTATATCAAAATGAAAAATTTTAAAATTAGGCCTAAAGGGGGCTTTAATAGATTATGAATTTGAACATAAAAATATCTACAATTGTATTCACTATAGTAAATTTTATGGTGTTGCTATATATCTTAAAGTACTTTTTTAGTAAGCCGCTAAATAAGATAATGGATGATAGAAAAAATGGAATAGACACATCAATTAAGAATGCTAAAGATAACGAAGAAAAGGCGGAAATTTCCAGAAAAGAAAAGGACCAATTGTTGCATGAGTCAAGGTCAAAGGGAAGAGGAATAGTAGAAGAATATAAAGTGAAAGCTCAAAATATTTCTCAAGAAATTATTGATGATGCAAAAAAAGAATCAACAATAATTATGGAAAGAACAAGAGTAGAAATTGAAAGAGAGAAACAAAAAGCAGAAAGTGAAATAAAAAAACAAGTTATAGATTTATCTCTAATATTGTCTGAAAAAGCTCTTGAAAAGCATATAGATGAAGCAGAACATAGAAGATTAATTGAGGATTTCATATTTAAGGTAGGTAGCTAAAATGTATGAGTTTCTAGATAAAAGATATGCGCTGGCTCTATATACAGTTGCAGAGGAAAAAGGCAAAGTAGAAGAGTATTTAGATGATCTAAGGCAAATTGTTCTAATTATGAAGAATGATGCTGAGTTTTTAAAAGTTATTAAGCATCCTAAAATAAGTACTTCTACTAAAAAGAAGATGTTTATTAATATCTTTAAGGGTAGAATTGATGAGGAAGTTTTATCTTTTTTACTTATTCTTATTGAAAAAGATAGAATATTATTCACAGAAGAAAAACTTAAAGAAATGGAGAAAATACATTTAGAGCGTAATAATACTTTATTAGCACAGGTTAGGACAGTAATACCTCTTAATGAAACTGAAAGAGAAAACTTGCGCACGAAATTATGTAACATATATGATAAAAAAATTGTTTTCGAAGAAATATTAGATAAGAATATCATCGGTGGAGTATACATAAGAGTCGGCGATGATGTTATTGACGGCACATTAAAAAGCAAATTAGAAGAAATGAAAAAATTAATGTTTAATTAGGAATGGAGGTGAGTTTATGAATATTAGACCGGAAGAGATAACATCCATAATAAAGAAAGAAATAGAAAGATATGAAAATAAAATTGACACTGTTGACTCAGGCACAATAATTCAAATAGGTGATGGAATTGCAAGGGTTTATGGCTTAGATGAATGTATGGAAAGTGAACTTCTAGAGTTTCCTAACGGAATATTTGGTATGGCATTAAATTTAGAACAGGACAATGTTGGATGCGTACTTTTGGGACCAGAAGAGGGCATCAAAGAAGGGGACATAGTTAAAAGAACTGGCAGAGTTGTAGAGGTTCCTGTTGGAGAGGCCTTAATAGGAAGAGTCGTAAATGCTTTAGGTGTTCCAATAGATGATAAGGGTCCGATTAAAACTACAGAGACAAGGCCGGTAGAAGTAGAAGCGCCTGGAGTTATTGAAAGACAATCAGTTAAAGAACCACTTCAAACTGGGATAAAAGCAATAGACTCTATGGTACCAATTGGAAGAGGTCAAAGGGAACTTATAATCGGTGATAGGCAAACAGGCAAAACAGCCTTAACTATAGACACTATTTTAAATCAAAAGGGTAAAGATGTTATATGTATATATGTAGCTATTGGTCAAAAACAATCTACTGTTGCGCATATTGTTAATACATTATCTGAAATGGGAGCAATGGATTATACAATAGTTGTAGCATCAACAGCTTCACATTCAGCTCCATTACAGTATTTAGCACCATATGCTGGATGTAGTATGGGAGAATACTTTATGCATAATGGCAAAAACGTATTAATAGTGTATGACGATTTATCTAAACATGCAGTAGCTTATAGAGCTATGTCACTATTACTTCGTAGACCGCCAGGCAGAGAAGCATATCCTGGAGATGTATTTTATATTCACTCAAGATTACTCGAAAGAGCTGCGAAACTTTCAGATAAGTTAGGTGGAGGATCATTAACTGCTCTTCCTATAATTGAAACTCTTGCAGGGGATGTTACATCTTATATACCAACTAATGTTATTTCTATAACAGATGGACAAATATTCCTTGAGGCTGAATTATTTCATTCAGGCCAAAGACCAGCAGTTAATGCTGGAATATCTGTATCAAGAGTTGGTGGTAATGCTCAAATAAAAGCTATGAAACAAGTTTCGGGAACATTAAGACTCGAACTAGCACAATATAGAGAACTTGCAGCTTTTGCTCAGTTTGGTACAGATCTTGATAGAGATGCCAAAATGAGACTGGAAAAAGGTAAAAGACTAATTGAAATATTAAAACAAGATCAATATTCACCAGTACCAGTAGAAAAGCAGGTTATGATTTTCTTTGCTGGATCAAATAACTATCTTATGGATATTCCAGTAAATCAAGTAATCAGATTTGAAAGTGAATTCTTTGAGTACATGGACACACACCATAGAAGCATAGGTAAAGAAATAGTGGATAATAAGGTGCTAAATGATGAAATAAAACAACAGCTTATTGAAGCTATAGAAGATTTTAAAAAAATATTTTCAATAGAAGGGCATTAATATGGCAGGTATGGGGCTTATAGCAATTAAGCGAAGAATAAAATCCATAACAAACACTACAAAAATCACCAGAGCCATGGGACTGGTTGCCACATCTAAATATAAAAAAATAAGACATATTGTAGATATTAACAATAATTACGTAAATAAGCTTTATGAAACTATGAAGCAGGTTAAAATTAATTATGAAGAAGATAGTGTCTATATAAAAGGCAATGATAGTGGCAAAAAAATGTATATTGTATTGACTTCAGATACAGGTCTTTGTGGTGGATTTAATTGGTCAGTTGTAAACAAAATGATAATTAGTGTAAAAGGTAGCAATGAAGGTAAAACTCAAGATTACAATGTAATTATTGTAGGACAAAAAGGAAGAGTGTTACTTAAAAAACTTAATATCGAAACTGTTGCTGAATACGTGGAAATTTCGGATGTGCCTACTCAGAAAGAAGCTAGGACCATCATTAATCGTGCAATTGCTATGTACAATGATGGGGAGGTAGGCGAAGTTAACGTTGTTTATAAAAAACTTATCTCTGCGCTGAAAAATGAAGTTATAATTGAAAAGTTACTTCCCTTAAATTTTAATGAAGAAGTGGCTGATAGTAAAGATTATGTAGATATTGATTCAATAAATGAAACTGCAATGGATGAAATTACTTCTCTATTTTTAAGTGGGAAAGTAATGAATGCTATGCTACATTCTAGAGCAAGTGAACACAGGGCTAGAATGGAGTCTATGGGATCAGCTACAAATAACGCTAATGATATACTTGATAAACTTAATTTAAGTTATAACAGGATTAGGCAAAGTGCAATTACACAAGAGATTTCAGAAATAGTTGGAGGAGCGGAAGCTCAAAGGTAAAAAGGAGTGAAAACAATGCCAGGACATATAGGAAAAGTGGTTCAAATAATAGGACCTGTTATAGATATAAAATTTGACTCAGATAGTCTTCCTAATATTTACAACAGCATTGAAATTCAGATGGACGATAGAGTTGTTGTTGCTGAAGTTGAGCAACATATTGGTGATGATATTGTGAGATCTGTAGCTATGGAAAGCACAGAAGGGTTAAGGCGAGGACTTGAGGCTTTTGACACAGGTAAGCCAATATCGGTCCCAGTTGGAAATGTTGTCCTTGGAAGGTTATTTAATGTTCTAGGAAAACCTATGGATGAAATGGGAGAAGTGAAGGTAGACAAATACATGCCTATTCACAGATTGGCCCCAACTTTTGCAGAGCAATCTGTTGAGCCAGAAGTTTTTGAAACAGGTATTAAGGTAATAGATTTAATAGCTCCATATCAAAAAGGCGGTAAAATTGGTCTTTTTGGTGGTGCAGGAGTTGGTAAAACTGTACTTATTCAGGAACTTATGAATAATATTGCAAAAGAACATAATGGATTATCGGTATTTACTGGAGTTGGCGAGAGGACTCGCGAAGGCAATGATCTTTATAATGAAATGAAAGAGTCAGGAGTTATCTCTAAGACTGCTTTAGTTTTTGGACAAATGAATGAACCACCAGGGGCTAGAATGAGAGTTGCATTAACTGGACTTACAATGTCAGAATATTTTAGAGATCAAGGTCAAGATGTATTGCTATTTATAGATAATATATTTAGATTTACGCAAGCAGGTTCGGAAGTGTCGGCGTTACTAGGAAGAATACCAAGTGCGGTTGGATATCAACCAACACTAGCTACAGAAATGGGCCAATTACAAGAGAGAATTACGTCAACAAAACAAGGATCTATTACATCTGTGCAGGCTGTGTATGTACCTGCGGATGATTTAACAGATCCAGCCCCAGCTACTACATTTAGTCATCTTGATGCTACTACAGTATTATCGAGAGGGATAGTTGAGCTTGGTATTTATCCTGCAGTAGATCCTTTAGAATCTACTTCAACGATGCTTGACCCTAGAATAGTTGGACGGGAGCATTATGATGTTACTATAAAGGTTAGACATATACTTGAAAGATATAAAGAACTTCAAGATATTATTGCAATACTTGGAATAGATGAATTATCTGAAGAAGATAAATTGGTAGTATTAAGAGCAAGAAAGGTTCAAAGGTTTTTATCTCAACCATTTACTGTAGCTGAGCAATTTACTGGAATGAAGGGCAAATTTGTGCCAGTAAAAGAAACGGTAAGGGGATTTAAAGAAATCCTTGAAGGAAAACATGATGATTTGCCAGAAGCAGCATTTATGTTTGTTGGATCTATAGAAGAAGCAGTAGAAAAAGCCAAAACGTTGGCTAGTAAATAATAAATTTTTAAGAATATATGTATAGAAATGGAAGTGTTTTTATATGGAAAAGTATATAAAACTTACTATAATTACTCCTGAAAAGGAGTTTTATAGTGGCGAAATCGTGAATCTTAACACAGAGAGCGACAATGGTAGATTCAGCATTCTTGCAGGTCATGTGCCTATGATCTCTCCATTAAAACCGACAGTGACAACATTCACTGATGTGAGTGGTAAAGTGTTAAAAGCTTTTACATCAACAGGTGTTTTGAGAGTGGTTAACGGCGCTGTAGAAATGTTATGTAGTGCCTGCGAATGGCCAGAAAACATAGATGTTGAAAGGGCAAGACAAGCAAAAGAAAGAGCTGAGGAAAGATTGGGAGATAAGCATGGAATTGGTTTTATAAGAACAGAGAATGCTATTTTAAGAGCTCTTGAGAGAATTAAGACAAAAGGATAGAGAATGTGAAATGAAGATATTAATTTATCTTCATTTTTTTATGCCTAAAAATTAATTAATGCGCTTATTATAGATTAGAAGTTACTTAGAGAAATATGAAGTTTCATTTAGAAATATGAATAAATTATTTTAAGCACATTTATATTGAAATTTTATATATTAATAATATAAGAATAAATTTATACGATTATTAATTTCTAAAGGGCCCCCCAGCCTATACAATAAACCCAATAATCCTCTTCGCATTTGTGCTAGGGGATGATTTTATTAATAACAATAATAATAATAAAATATCATTATTTATAGAATAAAAAAAGAAAATATTGTCAACAATTTAATCAGAGGATAGGGGGGAGATTAAAATGAAAAAAAAGAGCGTAACACTTTTGTGTATAGTATTAAGTATAATAATTTTACGAGTTAATGTTAAATTTATAAATGCACAAGAGGGAGTTAATTTATTTGATGAAATATTACTTGTATCTAAAAGCAAAGTCGTAGAATATGGTTTGAAAACATCCTTCATGACTAAGGAAAATCCAAAAGTAATATGTAACAATTTAATTAAATCTTTAGGACTTAATAATAAAGAAATAAAAATAGTCAGGTCTGAAGATGAATATTCGTATTGCATAGAATTTTCTGGTGTTAACATTGAAGGATATATCGAGGGGATAACATCTAATAATGATGACCTGAAAAATGATAATGAGAATAATATAACGATAAACATAAGTAAGAAGATGAGTGAAAATGGACTAGTACTTCTTAAAAATAAAGTTAAAGATAGCATTGGAAGACGCGGTAAAAATATTAAATCTTTTGAATATCTTAAGGCTAAAATTGATGGCGACAGTTCAAGTTTTGCGGTAGACGATATTAATGGTGTTAATGATGCAATAATAAAAATTCTAAAGTCGCGCGGAGCCAAAAACATTGATACAGTGAGCTTAAACAATGGACTAAGTACCATAGCATATACTAAAAAGTATGATGAGGAGTTAATTAATAACAAGTTAATTGATTTTAATTATGCTATATGTAATTATTCATCAGGGCGGTACATTATTATAGGCACCCCTGAAATAATTATAACTTATTAAAATTAACAATATAATGGAGGTAATAAATGGATAAATTAGTTATAAAGGGTGGAGAAAGATTACAAGGTGAAGTAAACATTAGTTCAGCTAAAAACTCGGTCCTTCCTATACTTGCGGCAACAATATTAAATGGTAATAGCTGTACTATTGAAAATGCGCCTATGCTTGAGGATGTATTCGTAATTTGTGACGTATTAAAATCTCTTAAAGCTGATGTTAATATAGATAAAATAAATAATATAGTAAAAATAAATACTGCTAATTTATTTGATAATGGTGCGAATGATGAATTAGTAAGAAAAATGAGGGCATCTTTCTTAATAATGGGACCAATGCTTGGAAGATTTGGTAGCTTTAAAATATCTTTGCCAGGTGGGTGTAATATTGGGACTAGACCTATTGACCTTCATTTAAAAGGATTATCTGCTTTGGGAGCAGAAGTATTTGTAGGACATGGATATGTGGAGGCAAAAGCAAAAAAACTAATAGGATGTAATATATATTTGGATTATCCGTCAGTTGGTGCTACAGAAAATATAATGATGGCTGCAACGCTTGCACGTGGAGAAACAATAATAGGAAATGCAGCAGAAGAACCTGAGATAGTAGATTTGGCAAAGTTTTTAAGAGGTATGGGAGCACAAATAAGTGGAGAAGGAACGGATACTATAAGGATTTTAGGGGTTAGAGATTTTAAAGAGGTTGTGTATAAGCCCATATATGACAGAATAGAGGCAGGCACATTTATGATAACTGCTGCAATAACAAAGAGCCTAGTTAAAATTAATGGAATAGATGAAATACATTCAAAACCAATAATAGCAAAGCTTACAGAAATGGGAGTAGCTATAGAAATTAATAAAAATAGTATAATAGTTGATGGTCGGAAAAAATTAAATCCAATAGATATAAAAACTATGCCATTCCCTGGGTTCCCTACAGATATGCAAGCACAGATGATGAGCCTATTATGTACGGTTAAGGGTACAAGTATAGTTACGGAAACTATATTTGAAAATAGATTTATGCATGCTGTAGAACTTAAGAGGATGGGAGCGAATATAAAAATAGATGGTAGAAGTGCTGTAATAGAGGGGATAGATACGTTTACTGGCTGCGATGTTACAGCCACTGATTTAAGAGCGGGAGCAGCGTTAATACTTGCAGGACTTACTGCAGAGGGAACAACTACAATAAAGGACATATATCATATCGATAGAGGGTATGTCTCTATAGAAGAGAAATTAAAGGGGTTAGGAGCGAATATTGAAAGAGTGCATTCCGGTAACTAAGATATCTACAAATAAACTTCAAAATAAAAATATAAAACCAAAATAATTGGAATATATGTAGCTTATATATTCCAATTATTTTGGTTTATTTTAGGTTGGTTAAATGGTTTTCTTTTATATGTAATTGGTAGCACAAAAAGTAATATTATTTATAGTTATTTAATATGTATATGGTAGAGCTTGTTTGCACGAGAGGAGAAAAAAATGAGAAGAGTTTTTATTACAGTGCATTTGAAAAATATTATTTTATTAGTCACTGCATTTATTGTATTTATAGTAATAACTTCTGTACTGATAGTGGGAGTAGGAAATAAGGTAAATATAAATAAAAATAATAGCTTTGAAATTAAGTCGGATGGCGGTAAAGTTATTATTAAGTACAGCGCTCTACCAAAAACATCTAAAGTTAAGGTGTTTATGACAAAAGAAAATACGATTAAAGAACTTGATTTAGAAGAGTATGTTACTGGGGTTGTTGCTGCGGAAATGCCAGCTGCGTTTGCAGTAGAAGCTTTAAAGGCCCAAGCAGTGGCTGCTAGGACCTATGCTTTAGCTCATGTTACGCAAGATGGGGGAACTCCATGTAAAAACAGCAAGGGAGCTAGCCTATGTGACACGGTGCACTGCCAAGTTTATGTGACTAAGGCGGAACGTATAAAAGAATGGAATAAAGATAATAAAAATAAAGGTGAGCAGTTATGGAATAAGATTAAGGATGCAGTCTCTGATACATCGGGTGAAGTTTTAACTTATAATGATGAATTGGTAATGGAACCTTATTATTTTTCAACTAGCAGTGGGAAAACTGAAAATTCGGAGGAGGTATTCAGTACTAGTATACCTTATTTAAGGAGTGTCGAAAGTCCAGGTGAAGAAACCGTGAAAAACGCTAAGAGCAGTAAAATTATTAATTATAAAGAGTTAACTCAAATAATAAATACAAATTATAACAATGCTAAGGTAACCACGGCCAATATTAAAAATCAAATAAAAATAATAGATAGGACAGAGGGAGGTAGTGTTAAAAATATTAAGGTGGGAAGTATAACTATGACAGGCAGTAAATTTAGAACAATGTTCGATCTAAAATCATCTAATTTTGAAATGAAATTTAATTTAGGTGGAATAGAAATAGATTGTAGTGGATATGGTCATGGTGTAGGGATGAGCCAATGGGGTGCAGATGCTATGGCGAAAGATGGGAAAAACTATACTGAAATATTAACTCATTATTATCAAGGCACTGCTATATCCAAATGAAAAATAATGTTTTTAAGCTGGTTATCCTCTATAAGAAAGGATAGCCAGCTTTATTTTTTTGCGAATAATAAATAAGTATAAATAAATTTTAGAAAATATGTATGTTTTATTACATTATGGACAAAAATACAAGTGGAGGTGTTTGTATGGATAAGAACGCAAACAACAATAAGACATTAAATTTTTTCAAAAAGGAAGGTTTCTATGTAATTTTATTTGTTTGTTTATGTATAGTAGCTACAGTGGCATCTATAACAGCAAACAATAATAAGAAAATATCAAGCAATCAAGAAGCATTACAAAAACAACAAGCTAGTGCAGCAAATGTATTAAAAGAAGAGCAAAAAGAATACGATGGTGCTCTTCAAGTAAAAGAAGAAAATGAGGCTAAAGCTAAAGCACTTAAGGAAGTACCTAACATCAAAAAAGTTACCACTGAAACAATAGCTGCAGCAGCTTCAACATCAGTTAATGCTAAGTTTCAAAAACCTGTGGCAAATGGAACGCTTGCAAGGGCATATTCAAAAGATATTGATGTTGTAGTTTGGAAGACTGATGGAAGTTATAGAACAAACTTAGGTATAGACATTCAAGCAAAACTAGGTGAGAAAGTAGTAGCTGCCATGGATGGAATAGTTAAAATGGTTGGTACTGATGTTGATGGCCAAAAAGGTCAAATGGTTCAAATAGATCATCAAAATGGTTTTGTTACTAATTACACTAATTTGGATGCGAAGATATTGGTACAAAAAGGTGATAAAGTAACTAAAAACCAACAAATTGGTTCTGTGGGAAACACTAGCTTAAATTCATATAATGAAGTTTATGGTTCTCATTTACATTTTGAAGTTTTACAAAATAATAAAAATATTGATCCTGCTAAATATGTAACATATGAAAAATACCAACCAGTAACAATTAAAAAATAGCCAATAACCATCTCAATTAGCCATTTTTCTAAAATATATAGTCAGATGACTAATTGGAATGGAATTTAAAAGCAAGGTATTGCATAGTTATAAATATAGAAGGGTTTAGGAGGTAACACTTTGAAAGACTATATTGAAGACCGAGTACTAGAAGTTGCAAAATATATTATTGAGTCAAAAGCCACAATAAGAAGAACCGCCAAAGTGTTTGGAGTTAGCAAAAGTACAATACACAAGGATATGACGGAAAGATTGCCTACTATAAATCCTATAATTGCTAACGCAGCAAAAACAATTTTGGATTTAAATAAAGCTGAACGACATATAAGAGGTGGAAGAGCAACAAGGCTTAAATACAAGGCGATAGAAGGATGAAGATAGGGATGAAGACATTTCGGGCTAAAAACTATAAAAAATAAAAAAAAATTATAAATAAAAAGAGGATTTTTTTATGTCTTTATAGAATAGAGTTTAGTATAATTGAAATAACGAATATACTAAAGAGCAGGAGTGGTTTTGAAATGTTTTTTTTTAGAATGGGTACGGATATGGGAATAGATTTAGGGACAGCCACAGTGCTTGTATACATTAAAGGTAAAGGTGTCATCCTAAAAGAGCCATCTGTTGTTGCCATAGACAGAAATAATAACAGGGTATTAGCAGTTGGAGAAGAAGCAAGAAAGATGATAGGGAGAACACCAGGTAATATTGTGGCCATTCGTCCTATGAGGGACGGTGTCATTTCAGATTATGATATAACTGAAAGAATGTTAAAGCACTTTATAAAGAAGGCTTGTGGGAAAAGAAGGTTATCTGCTCCAAAAGTTGTAATTTGTGTCCCTTGCGAAGCAACGGAAGTAGAAAGAAGAGCAGTAGAAGATGCAGCTAGAAATGCTGGAGCCAAGAAAGTCCAACTAATAGAAGAACCACTAGCCGCAGCAATTGGCGCAGGACTCGATATTGCTAAAGCAAGTGGTAATATGGTTATTGATATCGGTGGAGGAACTACTGATATTGCAGTTATTTCTTTAGGAGGCATGGTTGTACGTCAATCACTTAAAGTAGCTGGAGATAGGTTCGATGAGGATATAATAAAATATATCAGGAAAAAACATAAGTTAATGATTGGTGAAAGAACTGCAGAGGACTTAAAAATCAACATAGGTTGTGCTTACAAGCAAGAAGAAAATACAAGCATGGAAGTACGGGGAAGAGATTTAGTTACAGGTCTTCCTAAAAATTTAGCGGTAACATCTGAGGAAATGAGAGAAGCTTTAAAGGATGCAGTAGCTTCAATAGCAGGATGTGCACACTCGGTGCTTGAAAAAACACCACCGGAGCTTTCAGCAGATATAGCTGATAAAGGCATAGTTATGACTGGTGGAGGAGCACTACTTAAGGGGTTAGATAAACTTATACAAGAAATAACTAAAGTACCAGTTTATTTGGCTGAGGATCCAATTTCGTGTGTGGCACTTGGAACGGGTAAGGTTCTCGATTATATGGGTAAACTAGATAATTCATTTAATGGAAGAAGCAACTATTTAATAGATTAAAAACTGCATACAAGCTATAAAAATAAGCAATACAATTATTTAATTAATTGTATTGCTTATTTTTATATTAAAAAAAATCTATGCTATTTAGCATTATTTATAAAACTGATTTAGCTAGAGGTAAAATCTTTTTCTTCATCGGTAAGAGAATATAAATAATATGAATGCAAAAGGGACCGGCTTAATACATTAGCAATTTCCATTACTAAACTAAGTCTTATATTTCTATTAGTGAACACTTCACTATCATCACTTGAATCTACTATACCTATTAATGAAACATTACCTACCTTAGGAAGAGTTTTACCTACACCTTTACCAGGATGAATTGGATAATTTCTAGCTTGAAGTTCCCCGATGTTTGAAATGTCCCCCAAACATGCATCTACACCTATTATAGTACAATTTGGGTGTAAAGCATTTATTTCAGATAGTTTACTATCTATGTTTAGGGCATGAATTGGATTATCTATAGTTCCATATACAGGTAATGGAAAGGAGCTATTTTTTAAAAATGTACCCACTAAAGGGCCTAGGCAATCGCCAATACACCTATCGGTGCCTATACAAACAACTAAAGTGTTTTTATCTATATAATCTTTTAGAAAATTAGAAATTGTATAGTAGGCTAATGGATCTTTATAATGCGTTTTAGCTTTACTCAAAAAAATATACCCCCTTGTATAACGCTATAGAAAAATAATTGGATATTGTTTTCCTATGAATTATTTATATGAATAAACTCTGCGATTTATTATGATAAAAGAATAAAAAAAATGACTATTTTTAAAATAGATATTAATTATTCTAGGCAAAGTTCATAGGAGAAAAACCTAACTAAAATTTTAATATAAATGTTAATAATAAGTTATATAGATGCTTAATAATGAGCAAATGAGTGAATGGTATAGTAATGATGAGGTGACTCTGTATATTGACTTAAAATGGAGTTGAAGTTATCAAATTAAAGTTGTATAATAATTCTTGTCGACACGGTAAAGCGACGGAAAATATAATAGGCTGGCATGGCTCAACGGTAGAGCAGCTGACTTGTAATCAGCAGGTTGTAGGTTCAATTCCTATTGCCAGCTCCAAAATGGAGGAGTTCCCGAGTGGCCAAAGGGGGCAGACTGTAAATCTGTTACGTAATGTTTCGATGGTTCGAATCCGTCCTCCTCCACCATTTATTATAGTTACCATAAATTATGGGAGCATAGCTCAGCTGGGAGAGCATCTGCCTTACAAGCAGAGGGTCACAGGTTCGAACCCTGTTGTTCCCACCATAATAACTTTTTAGGCTAAAATACATGCTGGCATGGCTCAACGGTAGAGCAGCTGACTTGTAATCAGCAGGTTGTAGGTTCAATTCCTATTGCCAGCTCCAAACATGGAGGAGTTCCCGAGTGGCCAAAGGGGGCAGACTGTAAATCTGTTACGTAATGTTTCGATGGTTCGAATCCGTCCTCCTCCACCAAAAGACATCTATTGATGTCTTTTTTACTTAGTTAATTTTTAAACAACATAGATTTTATTGACACTGCTAAATGCATGTGGTAATATTGTTAAAACTTAATATTAATAACTCTTATCAAGAGAGGTGGAGGGAATAAGGCCCTATGAAACCCGGCAACCGGTGCAATGCACCATGGTGCCAATTCCAGCAGTTATATCTGCAAGATAAGGGAGATGGTTAAAACACCTCTTCTTATATTTAGAAGGGGTTTTATTTTTGAAAAAATGTACATTGAAATAAATAATAAGTCAGTATATGGCTCATATTTATTTAATAGTGCAAGATAGAATTTTGAAGCATTTGAAAGGAGAATTATAATGAAAAGATTATTTACATCGGAATCAGTTACTGAAGGACATCCAGACAAAATTTGCGACCAAATTTCAGATGCTGTACTTGACGCTATATTAGAGCAAGATCCTTATGCAAGAGTTGCTTGCGAAACGGCAGTTACTACAGGAATGGTATTAGTTATGGGAGAGATAACAACTAGTTGTTATGTAGACGTTCCTAAAGTTGTTAGAAACACCATTGAAGGTATAGGATATACTAGAGCTAAATACGGGTTTGATGCTAGTACGTGTGCGGTAATTACGTCTATCAATGAACAATCACCAGATATAGCTATGGGAGTTGATGAGGCATTAGAATCAAAGGCAGGCCTGATTGATAAGATAGATTCAATAGGCGCTGGAGATCAAGGAATGATGTTTGGATTTGCAACAAATGAAACACCGGAGTATATGCCACTACCGATTGCTATGGCTCATAGACTTGCAAGAAAATTGAGCGAAGTAAGAAAAGATGGTACGCTCTCATATTTAAGACCAGACGGTAAAACTCAAGTTACTGTGGAATATGAAGATAATAAACCGGTGAGAATCGATACTATTGTTATTTCAACTCAACATGGCATAGAAGCAACTCATGATCAAATTGAAAATGATCTAAAGAAATATGTAATAAACCCTATAGTTCCAAGTGAATTATTAGATGAAGATACTAAATATTACATAAATCCTACAGGTAGATTTGTAATTGGAGGACCGCAAGGAGACTCTGGTTTAACAGGAAGAAAAATTATAGTAGATACGTATGGTGGATACGGAAGACATGGCGGTGGAGCATTCTCGGGGAAAGATCCAACAAAAGTTGATAGATCTGCTGCATATGCTGCAAGATGGGTTGCTAAAAATTTGGTAGCTGCAGGAGTTTCTGATAAATTAGAAATAGAACTAGCTTATGCTATTGGCGTAGCTAAACCAGTATCCATAGAAGTTGATACTTTCGGAACGGGAAAAATTGCAGATGATAAAATTGTTGAAATTATTAAAAATGTTTTTGACTTAAGGCCAGCTGTTATTATTAGAGAATTAGATCTAAGAAGACCTATCTACAAACAAGTAGCGGCTTATGGACACTTTGGAAGAACTGATTTAGACCTTTCATGGGAAAAATTAAATAAGGTAGAAGAAATAAAGAAATATATATAATAGAAATAGATGGATCAAAAAAGAGGGATAACAATAATTTATTGTTATCCCTCTTTTGCAGGTACTTATTAATTTTATATAATACTAAATTTATTTAATTTCTATCCAATATGAAGAATATTAAATAGAATTTTGATAAAACTTAAGATAGGGGTATACTAAAGGTTAAAGATACAAAATACATATGATATAATAATATTATTATATTATATAAATTTCTAAATAGGGGAGATTTTATGCCAGAAATACAAGGGATAGTTGATGAAGTAGTATTTCATAATGAAGACAATGGATATATAATTGCTCATTTGTTTGATAATAAGAAGCAAATAACTGTGGTAGGAATTGTGCCATACATAAGTGAAGGCCAGAATTTAAAATTAACGGGGGAATGGGTTACTCATCCTCAATTTGGAAAACAGTTTAGAATATCTCATTGCGTGGAAATAATACCTAGTTCCCTTGTAGGTATAGAAAAATATTTAGCATCAGGGGTTATTCAGGGAATTGGACCGGTGACTGCCAAAAAGATTGTAGAACGTTTTGGCGAAGATACTATGAATATACTAGATAATGAAATTGAGAGATTAAAAGAGATTGATGGCGTAGGTCAAAAAAAGATCCAATTAATTTTTGAATCATATTCTAAGCAACGTGAAGTTAAAAATATAATGATATTTCTTCAAACATATGGGGTAACACCTAACCAATGCGTAAAAATTTATAAAAAGTACGGAGGAGACTCTATAAAGGTTGTAAAAGATAATCCTTATGTTTTAACGGAAACAATTGCTGGCGTAGGATTTAAAATTGCTGATAAGATAGCACGGAGTTTAGGTATAGATAAAGAATCACCTTTTAGGATACAAAGTGGAATAAATTATGTGGTAAATGAATTTTGTGCTAATGGAAATACTTATATGCCCCTTGGAAAATTACAAAAGGAATCTAAAAATATTCTTGGAGTTACTGATGATGAAATTGAGAAGAATATTTATGATAATGTGTTGCAAGGGAAATTGAAAGTTGAAGAGATTGATGAAGAAAAATGTGTGTTCACTATGCCTTTCTATTATTGTGAATTAAGCATAACTAAAAAAATTATAACTTTGTCTGTAGCGAAATATGATGAAGTAGAAATAGACATAGAAGAAAAAATAAAAAATTTTGAGAATGAAAAGAATATAGAATTTGCAATGTCTCAAAAAGCCGCTATTTGTGGCGCTGCTCTAAATAGTATTGAGGTTATAACTGGAGGACCTGGTACTGGTAAAACAACTATAATAAATTGTATTACAGAGGTATTTGAAGAAGCTGGAATGAAGGTGTACATGGCCGCTCCTACAGGGCGAGCAGCTAAAAGGATGACAGAAGCTACTGGACGTGAGGCAAAAACTATACACAGACTACTGGAACTTGGAATAGGAGGAGATGATGGGTCAGAGTTTTTTAAATCGGAGGAATCGCCACTAGATTGTGATGTACTGATTGTTGATGAAGCTTCTATGATAGACATAATGCTTATGAATAATTTGTTAAAGGCTATTAGTATAGGAACAAGGCTTATAATAGTTGGTGATGTTGACCAATTACCATCTGTTGGACCGGGAAATGTACTAAGAGACATTATTGAAAGCAATAGTGTTAAGGTAGTTAAACTTAATGAAATTTTTAGGCAGGCTAGGGAAAGTATGATTATTGTTAATGCTCATAAAATTAACAATGGTGAGATGCCTATTTTAAATAAAAGAGACAAAGATTTTTATTTTATTGAAAACAATGATCCGGAAAAAATCGTTGATAGTATAATAACTTTAATTAATACAAGACTCCCCAAGTTTAATAAAGACTGGGATAAGATGAAACATATTCAAATACTATCTCCTATGAGAAAGGGTATACTTGGTATAGAACATTTAAATGAAAAACTTCAAGAAGTATTAAACCCTAAGTCAGCTCGCACAAAAGAAAAGGAATATAGGAATACTATCTTTAGAACTGGCGATAAAGTTATGCAAATTAAGAACAATTATGCTATGAAGTGGCATAAAATAAGTGCAAAGGCTGAAGACGGAACTGGAATTTTTAATGGTGATGTAGGGTATGTTGAAGATATTGATGAAAATAACGAAAATGTTGTTGTGATTTTTGATGATGACAAACGCGTTGAGTACGAAGGTGTAAATTTAGATGAACTAACACTTGCATATGCTATTACAATCCATAAGAGCCAAGGTAGTGAGTTTGAAGTTGTAATCATGCCTATGTTTATGGGACCTCCGCTACTTATGAACAGAAATTTACTTTATACGGGAATTACGAGGGCGAAAAGTATGGTTGTTTTAGTGGGAGGGGTAAAAGCTATTAGTTTTATGAAAGATAACAATAGGAGTTTTGAAAGATATTCCGCACTTGGCTGGAGAATAAGACAAATAGTAGATGCTAATATGAGCATTGATGAAAATTATATTAATTAAATTATAAAAATCTTTAATTATAAAGGAGATTTTACATGTTTTACTACGCAAAATTAAACCTTAGTAAGGAGAAAGATGAAGTTAGCAAAGAGATTTTAAGATGCGCCTTAAACAATAAAAGAAGGATAGATGTTGTATCGGCATTTTATAATTCGTCAGATATATTTTTAAAAACTATAATCGCTTTTGCAAATGAAAAAAAGAATATATTGTATATAACGAATGAAGATGAACGTTGTATTGATATTAGCTATTTTATTAGTGAATTTAGTAACTTGGCTCAATATGTATATTCAATTGATTCGAATTATAACAGTGTAAATGAACAATTACACATATGTAATTATGAAGATGCGTTAAAATTACAAGAAAAATTTGATTTAGTTATTTATAATGATATTAGAAGTTTTCCTAAATACAACAAACAACAAATAAAAAGAATATTGTTAAAAATGTGTAAAGCTGGTGGCGTAGCTATAGCATATTGTATTGAGAATGTTTTTGACGAGGGGAAGACAATAATGTTTCCGCTTAAAAACACTAATATACCAATTATAGAGCCTAGAATTATAACTACAAGAATAAATCTTAGCGCAGATATTCCTCTTGTAGTTTATGAATATCTAAATTGGTCAATTATATCTAATAGGAAGGTAATAATATTTACACCAGATGCACAAAAAGCTACAGCAGTATTTGAATATTTAAGTATTTTGAAAGAAAAGTTAAGTGAAAATGTATTTTTATTTATTGCTGGCAAAAGTGATGATTATATTAAATTAAAGTTTATTAATAAAGAAAAAGGAATAATAGTAACAAATGATTTTGAAGAAAGTTACGTGCAATTCCATTCTATTAATGTGATAGTTTATTTTGCTGACGATGCTAAGTTTAGTCATAAACAATTATTGTGTTTATCAAGTAAAGTTGGAAGATATGAAAATGAAAATAATGGAGAAGCTATATTTTTAGCTAATGCTGAAACTGAGCAAATGGATGAAGCTAAAAGTATAGCAAGAAAATTTAATGAGAAGGCGTGGGAAAGAGGATTATTAAATATATAAAAAATATATTTTATTGTTTAGCAGGGCTTATATATTCAGGAGATGAATCATGTGTAATCTGTAAGGGGTACAGCCAGGAAAGTGAAGCGTTATGTACTATTTGTAAGGACAAATTGAGGGCATGCGGTGAAAGTTTTTATATTGGTAAGTGTGACGAGAAATATCTTGCTATGTCTGTGTTTTACTATTCTAATATAATAAAAGAGTTAATTATTAGGCTTAAATATAAAAGCGATTTCATATGTGGTGAAATTTTAGCGAAGCATATGGTGGAATTTATTAAAAATGGCGAATTACAATTTGACTTAATATCGTTTGTACCTATGACTAAAAAAGCCTTGAAAATTAGAGGGTATAATCAAAGTGAGTTTTTAGCAAATTATTTATCGAGGTTTTTAAATGTTAAAGTAACATGTAATTTAATCAAGACTGATGATACTAAAGATCAAATAGGTCTAAGTGGTGAAGAACGTTGGGTCAATATGGAAAAGTGTTTTAAAATTGAAAAAAATGAATTTATAAAAAATAAAAATATTTTACTTATAGATGATGTTATAACAACTGGGGCTACAGCGTTTCAGTGCGCGCACACACTAAAAGAAAATGGAGCAAATAATATTTGTGTATTGACTATAGCCAAAAGTAATGTATAATACTTATTGTAGTAAGTTAGGTTTGTGGTTGAAAGTCGATGCCAGTCGCAGGCGAAACGATCCACGTAAGTTAAACAAAGTTTAGTGATCATGGTGCGGCTTAGAGGTTAGTCCTGCCGTTTAGTAGACGAGAGTGTTAGTAGTGAGAAGGTAATTCTGGGTAGCCAAAGCTCCAGCAGGCGAGTGTGGGGTCAAAGACCAGGTCAACTAACTTACTAAAGTACTTATGTGCGGCAATGATAGTCAGAAATGACTGTCATTTCTTTTTTTTGACCATAAATTAGCCACGTATTAGCCAACTAATCTATACACAGGAGTTTTTATTTTATCATTGCATATAAATAGAGAATATACATATACTAATTTAGTGTTTTTATACTATTTAGATAGCCTTTTTATAAAAAAACTGAGAGGCAGTTTTAAGTGTACTTTAGTAAATATAGCGATTATAAGGTGTTATGCATTAAATTGAATTAATATTATGTGAATTCTGATTTTAATGGTTGCTATTTTGAACTAAAAGTAATAGAATTAGACTATCAAACATAGAACATGCCTAGAAATAGTGAGGTGTGCGAATATTAGGGAGGGGCTGTACGTATGAAAGTTAAAGTAATTGGAAAGAACATTGAGATAACAGAAGCCTTGAAAAATATTATAGAAAAGAAAGTATCTAAATTGGATAAATATTTTAATCCAGATGTGGAGGCTCAAGCAACTTTGGGTGTTCAAAAGAATAGGCATACTATAGAAATTACAATTCCTTTTAATGGAGTGATTTTGAGAGCTGAAGAGCAAAATGAAGATATGTATATAGCTATAGATATTGTTGCTGATAAATTAGAAAGACAACTTAGAAAACATAAAACAAAATTAGAAAAAAGAAATCATGTAACTTCTCTTAAATTCCAGGGTACACAACAACTTAATAATGTTGAGGAAGATACAGAACCTGAGATAGTAAAGACAAAGAAATTTGCTATTAAACCAATGTCTGCAGAGGAAGCTGTACTTCAAATGGAATTAGTTGGTCATAGTTTCTTCGTATATATGAGAGATGATAGTTCAGAGGTAAATGTAGTATATAAGAGAAAAGATGGAGATTATGGTTTGATAGAACCAGAATTTTAAATTCTAATAAATTTAAAGGATTAAAGTAAGTATATTTACTTTAATCCTTTTTTAACTTTGAGAAATATGGTAATATTGTAATGAGAAAATATTAGTAACTTATTTACAAAATTTATAACATTATATAAGTTGAATAGCAATATATTAAGTGGTATAATTTAAAAGTGTATAATTAGAAGTCTTTAAATGAATTGTGAGGATGAAAAGTATGAAAATTTTTGATAAATTTTTTGGTAGTTATAGTGATAGAGAAATAAAAAGAATAATTTCAACAGTAGATATGATAGAGGCATTGGACTCAGAAATGACTGCTTTAAGTGACGAAGAACTTAGGGCAAAAACAGAAGAGTTTAAAACTAGATTAAATGACGGAAGTACTTTAGAAGATATATTACCTGAAGCATTTGCGGTAGTTAGAGAGGCTTCATGGAGAGTTCTTAATATGAAGCATTTTAGAGTACAACTAATTGGGGGAATAGTACTTCACCAAGGAAGAATAACAGAGATGAAAACAGGTGAAGGAAAGACTCTTGTAGCAACGCTTCCATCATATTTGAACGCGCTTACAGGAAAGGGTGTTCACATAATTACAGTTAATGACTATCTTGCAAAAAGAGATAGAGATGAGATGGGAAAAATACATGAATTTTTAGGAGTTTCTGTAGGTGTTATTATTCATGACATAGACCAAACTCAAAGGCAAGAGGCCTATAATTCAGATATAACATATGGAACAAATAATGAATTTGGATTTGATTATTTAAGAGATAATATGGTTGTTTATAAGGAAGAAAGAGTTCAAAGAGGATTAAATTATGTAATCGTGGATGAGGTTGATTCTATATTAATAGATGAGGCTAGAACACCTCTAATTATATCTGGAGAAGGGGAAAAATCTACAGACTTTTATAAAGTTGCAGACTATTTTGTTAAAACTCTAGTGCTCGAGGAAGATTACACTATAGATGAAAAAGCAAGTGCAGTTATATTGTCTGATTCAGGAATAGACAAATCAGAGAAGTTTTTTCACATAGAAAATTATGCTGATGCAGAAAATATGGGTGTCCAACACCATGTAGTTCAGGCTTTAAAAGCAAACTATATTATGAGAAAAGACAAAGACTATATGGAAAAAAACGGAGAAGTTATTATTGTAGATGAATTTACCGGAAGACTTATGGAAGGTAGAAGATACAGTGATGGGCTTCACCAAGCTATTGAAGCAAAAGAGGGAGTTAAAATTGAAAAAGAGTCAAAAACTCTTGCGACAATTACTTTCCAGAACTATTTTAGAATGTATACTAAGATTGCAGGCATGACTGGTACTGCACTTACAGAAGAGAATGAATTTAGGGAGATATACGGACTAGATGTAATAGTAATACCTACTAATATGCCATTAATAAGACTAGATAATGCTGACTTAGTTTTTAAAACTGTTAAAGGAAAATACAAAGCTATAATAGATGAAATAGTTGAAACTTATAATGCAAAGCAACCAGTTCTAGTAGGTACAGTTAGTATAGAAAAATCAGAATTATTATCTGAGATGCTTAAGAGACGCGGAATTCCTCATCAAGTGCTTAATGCTAAATACCATGAAAAAGAAGCGGATATAGTATCTCATGCAGGCTCAATTGGAATGGTTACTATAGCAACTAATATGGCTGGTCGTGGTACTGATATTAAGCTTGAAGATGGAGTTGCCGAGGCTGGTGGACTTAAGATAATTGGAACTGAAAGACATGAATCTAGAAGAATTGATAATCAGCTTAGAGGCCGTTCTGGTCGTCAAGGTGATTTAGGAAGCACAAGATTTTATATATCACTTGAAGATGATCTAATGAGAATATTTGGTTCTGAGAGGCTTCAAGGGGTTGTAGGAAAATTAGGTTTAACTGACGATGATGCTATCGAAAGCAAAATGGTAAGTGGAGCTATCGAAAGTGCTCAAAAGAAAGTAGAAGGAAATAATTTTGATATAAGAAAAAATGTTGTTCAATATGATGATGTAATGAATCAACAAAGAGAAATAATTTATAGACAAAGAACTGAAGTTCTTCAAGGTGAAAATATAAAGGGCCAAATTGAAGAAATGATAAAAGATGTTATTTTCGCTGCGGTTGATTCACATGTAAGCGGCAATGAAGAAACGCTCGATGAAGAAGTTGTGAGTTTAGTAAATTATCTTGAAGAGATTTATATTCCAAAGGATATAATTTCAGCAGAAGAATTATCTAAAACATCTAATGATGAAATTAAAGATGCGCTTTTAGATTTAGCTCATAAAATGTATGATGAAAAAGAAGAAAACTTTGGAGAAGAGCAAATAAGAGAAGTTGAAAGAGTTATTCTTTTGAGAGTAGTAGATAGTAAATGGATGGATCATATCGATGCAATGGAACACTTAAAGCAAGGGATTGGTCTTAGAGCTTATAAGCAACAGGATCCATCTCAAGCATACCAAATGGAAGGCAGCGACATGTTTGCTGATATGATTGAAGCTATAAAAATAGAAACTGTTAAATACTTATTCCACGTGCAAATAGAAAAAGCACCTGAAAGAGAAATGGTTGCTCAAATTACATCAACGAATCATGACGATTCCATTAAACAAGAACCAACTAAAAAAGAAACTAAGCAAGGAAGAAATGATGACTGTGCTTGTGGTTCAGGTAAAAAATACAAAAACTGTTGTGGCAGAGGGTAGTCGAGATTATAATTTCTAGATGAAAGATATAAAAGAGGCGAGCAATAATTAATTGCACGCCTCTTTTATAAATATAACGAAAGAGGTGTTATAGTTGATAATATTAATTGAAGAAATATTAAGTGAATTAAATGTATTAAAAACAAACGTAGAAGAAATTCGGGTGTCTCTTTGACGTAACAACAATGGAAAAACAATTAAAAGA
>Ga0209123_1001044_pt1 | contig 29741 bp, 26 predicted proteins | sample BarGraIncu00431A_FD_184500 | JGI IMG/M metagenome (GOLD analysis project Ga0209123, IMG submission 184500) | Arctic peat soil microbial communities from Barrow, Alaska, USA - Barrow Graham LP Incubations 004-31A (SPAdes) (version 2) | ecosystem: Environmental > Terrestrial > Soil > Wetlands >... | reverse complement strand
TGATGGTTCAGGTAATGCTTGTGATAGCTCAGGCAATGCCTGTGGTGCTTAGGTGATGTCTGTCATGGTTCAGGTAGAGACGCATTGCATGCGTCTCGCCTTTCCGCATTCTGGCATCCGTACAAATACTCGCAAACATGCTGCAAACAAAATAGGCCGGGCAATTGCCCGGCCTATTTTATTTGCAACGGATGAAAGCCAACTACTCAACCTTAACCCAACTCTCATCCTCCCGGAGGGGGGAGGTCGGGAGGGGGGTCTCTACGTTGCTGCCCCCTCCCTGTCCCTACCCCTCCGGGAGAGGGGACTTAGATCGCGACAGTTATGACAAATATGCTCTACCAGGTTTTGCATCCGGCCTTTGCACCCAGGTTTTGCGCAACCTTTCGCAGCTTAACCACCCTTTTTATCGGGCAGAAAAAACCGCTGGGCATCCACTTCAATGAGCAGGGAGACGCATGCAATGCGTCTCTACACAATGCGCCCCCCCCTGGTCACACCCTCTCGTACGGCTCGAAGAGCCGCTTGTACTCGTCAAGCGCGAAGCGGTCCGTCATCCCCGCAATATAGTCGCAGATAACCCGCTCCCGCCCCTCGCGGTCCATCTTCAATTGGTGCTTCATGGGAAGCAGCGTCGGGTGCTTGATGTAAACTTCAAACAGTTCGGCCAGATAACGCTCGGCCTTCACCCGCATCCTTTCCACCTTGTAGTGCCGGTACAGATTCTGGAACAGGAAACGCTTCAGTTCGGCATTGCGCTTCGTCATGCCTGGACTGAAGGCGACCACCTGCAGATTCACCCGGCGCAGGTCCTCCTGGGTGGCGATCTGCAGTCTCTCCAGGTTGGCACCGGTGGTGGTGACCAGATCGTTGATCAACACCCCGATCAGTGCGCTCACCGTCTGACAGACCCCCCGCTCGATGTCGATCCCCGGGTATTTGCGCAGGATCCCTTCGTGCACCTGGTCCCAAAGCTCGACTCCCTTCAACTGCGTCAGGTTGATGTAACCCGACTTGAGACCGTCGTCGATGTCGTGGTTATTGTAGGCAATCTCGTCCGCGTAGTTGATGAGCTGCGCCTCTACCGTCGGGACCGTTCCCGGCAGAAACTCGGCGAACACGCCGCTCGGCGTGTCGTACTGGGAGGAATGCTTGACGATTCCTTCCCGCACCTCCCAGGAAAGGTTCAGCCCGTTGAAATGGGGATAACGCTCCTCCAGTTCGTCGACCACCCGCAACGACTGAAGATTGTGCTCGAAACCTCCGGCACCCTCCATCAAGCGGTTCAGCACCTCCTCGCCGGTGTGACCGAAAGGGGTGTGCCCCAGATCGTGGGCCAGGGCAAGAGTCTCGGTCAATTCCTCGTTGAGGCCAAGCCGGCGCGCGATCCCTTTGCCGATCTGGGCGACTTCGAGAGAATGGGTTAGGCGGGTGCGGTAATAATCACCCTCGTGGTTCACGAAGACCTGGGTCTTGTATTCCAGGCGCCGGAAAGCGGCGCAGTGGATGATACGGTCGCGATCCCTCTCGAAGGCAGGGCGATTGTCCCGAAACTCCTCCTGATATTTACGCCCCCGGGAACTACCGCTTCTTGCCGCATAGCCAGCCAGGTCGCTCCGTTCCATGGCATGTTCTTCTCGCATACCTGTTCCTCCGCCTATTATGCCCATCCTAAAATAGTAATCATGCCGGCAGGAGACGCATGCAATGCGTCTCTACAGGTGAAGTTTTTGTGAATGAAGCTTGAACAATACCCACCTGGTGAGGAAAGCGATTGCATGAGCCCACCGATTGGGCCGATCAAGACTCAGGTAGAGACGCATTGCATGCGTCTCAGCTCACGTCCCTCTCAGCTCCCGTCTCTCTCAAAGCCCGCGCCGGTTCAGTTGAACCGTTGAACCAGTGCAGCCTCAGCGGGCGACAGCAACGTTATTTATATACGGCGCCGCGATGCTGTCAACAGCAAAGTTGCCATTGACGCCATGCTGGCATCGTGGTAATAGAGCTTCTTGCAGATTAAGCATCATCAAGAACCAGTAACAGTCGCAAAAAGGATATCAATCATGCGGGTCATCGCAGGAAGCGCACGCGGACGCAAACTGAGCGCCCCAAAGAGCATGCGAGTGCGCCCGACGGCAGACCGCGTCAAGGAATCCCTCTTCAGCATCCTCCTAAGCCGCCTGGGCGAGTTCGACGGCATGCGGGTCCTGGACATCTTCGCCGGCACCGGCAATCTCGGCATCGAGGCGCTCAGCAGGGGCGCGGCCTTCGCGGTCTTCATCGACTCGCACCCGGAATCTGCCGAGACCATCCGCAAGAACCTGGAGATCACCCGGTTCACCGACTGCGCCAAGGTCGTCCTCCAGGAAGCGGCCGCCGCCCTGAAGTGGCTCTCCCGCGGGGAAGCGCCCTTCCACCTGATCCTTCTGGACCCCCCGTATCACGAGGGTCACACGACCCGCTTGCTGGAGCTCCTGGCAGAATCCCCCCTGGTCGACGCCGCAACGACCATTGTTGCCGAATTTTCCTCGAAGGAAGAGATTCCCAGCAGTTTCGGCAGGCTGCGGGAGACCGAGCGCAGAATCTACGGCGACTCCGCCCTCTCCTTCCTAACCCTTTCAGACAGAGGTGAACAGTGCCCCTGAAGATCGCAGTATACCCCGGCTCCTTCGACCCGGTAACTTTCGGACATCTGGATATTATCGATCGCGCCCTGCAGATTTTCGACGGCGTCATCGTCGCCGTGGCCAAGAACTCGGAGAAAAACGCCCTGTTCACCGTCCCGGAGCGGCAGGTCCTGCTTTCCCAGGTCCTGGCGGATCGCCCCAAGGCGAGCGTCGATACCTTCGACGGGCTCCTGGTAGATTATGTCCGCCAGCGCGGCGCGAAGGTCATCATCCGCGGCCTGAGGGCGGTATCGGACTTCGAGTTCGAGTTCCAGCTGGCCCAGATGAACAGGAGCATCACCAAGGAGGTGGAGACCCTCTTCATGATGACCTCGGTTCCCTACAGCTACCTCTCCTCGTCCATCGTCAAGGAAGTGAGCTCTCTGAACGGTCCGGTGGAAAAGCTGGTGCCACCCCTGGTAAAGGCGGCGCTCGACGCCAAGTTCAACAGGTAAAGCCCATGCGGGCAGTTCCCCTTCATTATCGGTACCTTGCCAGCAGCGCCGGTATCTGTTAATGTTTAGGCGCCTGATGCATCTGGCGCCTTTTTTCCTGGCATCAGATAGATTCATCCTCCCGGGAGGTCACATGATTACCAAGGAAATGACCATTTCAGAAATCCTCAGACGCTATCCCGAGACGCTCCCCATTTTCAATCGCTACGGCCTTGACTGCTACGACTGCCAGATAGCCGAATTCGAGGAGTTGCAGCACGGCGCCTCGGTGCACAAGGTCGATATCAACGCACTCATCGCCGAGTTGAACAGCCATACCAGACATTAGCCTTCCCGCCTCCTTTAGCCCTTTTTCGCTACCAACCGGCCCCTGACTCTGCGGCCAAGCCTTGCCGCGCCCTGGACGAAAAGCCCATGCCTTTCTGGATCTGGTTTATCTGTGGAACTTCCCTGCTGATCATCGAAATCGTTGCCCCTCACCTGGTGACCGTCTGGTTCGCGCTCGCCGCGCTGCTCACCGGTGTCGCCGCCTACTGGGTCCACGACACGACGACCCAACTCGCCTTCTTTGCAGCCAGTTCCATGGTATCATTTTCCATCGGATGGTTCTGGCTCAGGAAAAACATGATGATGAACCTGCGGCCGAAGGGCGACGGGGGATCGATGCTCGGCGAGGCCGGCACGGTGGTATCCGCCGACGCCCAGGCTCCCTGCAGCGGCAGAGTTCGCTTTCAGGGCCCGATGCGGGGCGACGAGGTGTGGGAATTCACCTCCGAGGACCGGATTCAGGCCGGGGACCGCTGCGTCGTCACGGAGGTCATCGGCTCAAGGGTGAAGGTCAGGAAGGCGTAGCGTCACAAGGAAGGGCTGCATGATTCGCTGCCCTGCCCCAAGGAGGATCACATGTTTTTAGGCATCACGCTGGTCATCGTCGTTCTCATCGTGGCCACACTCGTAGCAGGCATCAAGATCGTTCCCCAGGGAAACGAGATGGTCGTGGAGCGTCTGGGTAAATACCGGGCCGTTTTGCAGCCGGGGCTCAACGTCATCATCCCCTACATCGACCGCGTAGCCTATACGCTCCTAACCAAGGACGAACCGCTCAGCATCGACCAGCTCGAAGGGATATCCAAGGACAACGCGGTGCTGCAGATCACCAGCGTCATCTTCGTAAAGGTGCTGGATCCCGTCAAGGCGTCCTACGGCATCTCCAATTACCGCAGCGCCATCCAGTTCCTGGTCATGACCAACCTGCGCGCCATCATCGGCGGCATGTCGCTCAACGAGGCGCTCGCCTCGCGCGACCAGATCAAGGCCAAACTGAGAGAGCAGATTTCCAATGAGGTCGCCGACTGGGGCATCGTCGTCAAAAGCGTCGAGATCCAGGACATCCGCCCCTCGGGCGCCATGCAGGAGGCGATGGAGAAGCAGGCCGGAGCCGAGCGCCTGAAGCAGGCGAGCATCCTGGGAGCCGAGGGGAAAAAACAGGCGGCGATTCTCGAGGCAGAAGGAAAGCTGGAAGCCTCAAGAAAGGAAGCTGAGGCGCAGATTCTGCTGGCGAACGCCTCCGCGACCGCGATCGGGAAGATCAGGGAAGCCGTCGGGACCGAGGAATTGCCCGCCTATTTCCTCCTTGCCGACCGCTACATCGACGGCATCCGGAAGCTCTCCGAGTCCCCCAACACCAAGACCTTCATCCTCCCCGCGGATATCATGACCGCGGTGAAGGGATTGATCAGCAGGTAAAGGGAAGCCAACTCAAAATCTCCTTCCAGATAAAGGCGGCATCTGAGCGGAACCTTGCTTTTAACCCGGGGTCTTGACTCAATCCGCCTTGATCTGTTTCGGCCCCCTGGCTGCCCGCATAGTTTTCTGGCGCCCCCCCTCCGCCCCACCCTCCCCCCCGTAAGGACCGCACCTCGCACCGCCGTGAGCTTCAACAGGCCGAATACCCGGCATTTACCACGTTAGCATCCTTCCATAATGACGTATCACCAAAGAGCTGTTCTATCCTAACTGGGCCAAAAAGGTACAGTTCCATAAAAAATTGAATAAAGGAACCATCTGCTCTCAAGTAATTGTCACTGTGGCCGATATTCATTCACAGAAGGTTTTCCAGAAACAATCAGATAAGTGCCCACAAAGGAAACCATAAAGGTAGGACAAACACCTATTTTCAGCAGCGAGATACGTTAAAAATAGCACATTCTGATTTAGCGCATAATTGCAGCGTTGGACTCAACTTTCTTAGAAAATCGGTTCCGACCTGCAACAGGGGCAGTTAACAGGCAAGCAACAGGTATATGGCAACCCGGAAATCATCCATCAGGACTATCACGCGTAAGTTCGCCCTCTCAGGAAGTGAACCGCCAAGGAGCTAAAATGCAATCTGAAATGAAAATACGTACCAAACTGATCATCGGTTTCAGCATCCTGATAGTCACGGTCATCTCGGTCGCGCTGACCGCCCTGTATGCCATCTCCTCGCTCAGCTCGAACGTCGACAGCCTGCTCAATAACCGCATACCGCAACTCAAAAGCTCCTCTACCATGGTGAACTCATCCAGTTCAAGCACCATCGCCATGTCGGACGCCTACCTGGACGAAGGAGCCGATGCGGTCCCCAACATGATCGCGCTGGCGGCGGGCAACCGCAAAGCCACCCTGGAGGCCATGGACAAACTCAAGGCCACGCTGGCGGCGGACAATGAGAAGCAGATGTATCAGAATATCCTCGACAGGAGGACCGTGTACGCGGCTGCGCGCGACAAGGTCATCGCCGGTCTGAAGGCGGGAGACAAGCCTGCGGCGCTCGCCGCGCTTAATGAAGTGAAGCCGCTGCGTAACGTCTACATGACCGTTCTCAAAGATCTCGACTCCTATGTCCAGGAGCAGGCCAAGCTCGACGGGGTCCGCACCGAAAAAAGCGCAAGTAGCGCGCGCACCGCGATAATCGCCCTGGTCAGCGTGGCGCTGGCGATCACCTTGCTGGTGGCCTTCTGGATCATCAGGAGCATCTCGGGTCCGCTCAGCCAGGCTATTCAAACCGCCAACCGCATAGCGGACCGGGACCTGACCGTCCGGGTGGAGGGGGCCGGCAGCACGGAGACCGGGCAGCTGATGAGCGCCATGGCCGGGATGGTCAGCAACCTGAAGGACATCATCGCCCAGACCTCGGGCATCTCCTCCTCCATCGCCTCGGCTTCCACCGACCTGCACGGCACCTCGGAAAAGCTTGCGACCGGAGCCGAGGAGGTCGCCTGCCAGACCCATACCGTCGCCGCGGCCAGCGAGGAGATGTCCGCCACCTCCAACGACATCGCCCTCAACTGCCACGCGGCCGCGCAGAGTTCCCAGCAGGCCATGGGCACCGCCGAAAACGGCGCCAAAATTGTCGCCCACACGGTCGAGGTCATGAACCGCATCGCTGACCGGGTGAACGCCACGGCGCTGACCGTGGAGAGCCTCGGCAGCCGCTCCGACCAGATCGGGGCCATTGTTGGCACCATTGAGGACATCGCGGACCAGACGAACCTCCTCGCCCTGAATGCCGCCATCGAGGCCGCACGGGCCGGCGACCAGGGACGCGGCTTCGCCGTGGTGGCCGACGAGGTGCGGGCCCTGGCCGAGCGCACCACCAAGGCGACCAAGGAGATCGGATCCATGATCAAGGCGATCCAGGCCGAGACGCAAAAGGCGGTCGTCGCTATGAATGAAGGGGTGCGTGAGGTGCACCAGGGGACCGAGGAAGCCGCTAAGTCCGGGGACGCCCTTCAGGAGATACTCAACCAGATCAACGACGTGAGCATGCAGGTGAACCAGATCGCGACCGCCGCCGAGGAGCAGACCGCCACCATCGGGCAGATCGCCGGCAACATCAACGAGATCTCCGACGTGGTCCAGCAAACCGCACGCGGCTCCCAGGACTCGGCGAACTCGGCCTCCCTGCTCGCGACGCTCTCCGACGACCTGGCCCGCCTGGTGAGCCAGTTCAAGATCGCCTGAACCGGCCGACCCCGGAGCGAGAGCCGCCGGGCCGGAGCGCAGGCCGTCCGTTACGCCGCTAAAACGCTATAAAGGAATAGGTACCTAACGCACATGAGCAAGCTGCCTGCACTACGAGAAGCAAAGGACACCACGAACGATCTGATCCAGCTGGTCAGCTTCAACCTGGAGAAAGAGGAGTACGGCATCAACGTTCTGGCCGTGCGGGAGATCATCCGCATGATCAGCATCACCCGGGTGCCGAACACGCCGAGCTACGTGGAGGGGGTCATCAACCTGCGCGGTAAGGTGGTCCCGATCATTTCCCTGCGGCGCAAGTTCGACCTCCCTGAAGCGGAGTACGACAAGCGCACCCGTATCATGGTCATGGAGGTGGTCGGCGAGATGATGGGGTTCATCGTGGATGAGGTCTCCGAGGTGATCCGCATCTCGGAGAAGGATATCCAGCCGCCGCCCTCGGTCGTTGCCAGCGGCATCGAGCAGGAATGCATGGCCGGCATCGTCAACCAGGCCGAGCGACTGCTGGTGCTCCTCGACCTGGAAAGGATGTTTACCGCCGACGAGAGGCGGTTGTTCGGCAGCGCGGCGTAAAAGCTGCACGAATGGGGAAACCCCCCTGAAGCACGGAGCAGACAATGTCGATAGATAGTGAAGACCAGGAACTGCTCGACGGTTTTCTGGCTGAGACAACGGAACTTTTAGAAAAGCTCGACGATGACCTGGTGACCCTGGAAAAGACTCCGGACGATGCGGAGCTCATGAACAGCATTTTCCGCTCCATCCACACCGTTAAGGGGGCCTCCAGCTTCCTCGGTTTCGAGCTCCTGGTGAAGGTGACCCACAAGACGGAGGACGTGCTGAACCGTCTCCGGAAGTTGGAACTGACTCTCAACCCCGAGATCATGGACGTCATCCTGGAAGCGGTCGACCTGGTGAAGACGCTGGTAAGCGACATCAAGGCCGGCGACATCGTGGAGCGGGAGCTGGAGTCCACGATCGCCAAGCTGATCCCCTACCTCTCCGAATCGGCCACCGAGGCGACCGTCCTCGCTCCGGTCTTCGCCTCCATGCGGGAGGAGAAACCGGCGGCGGCCGGCGCCGCGCCGCAACCCAACGCAGCCCCGGCACCGACTCCGGTCCCGGCCTCAAGACCCCAGAACGCACTCGTAGCCAAGGCTCCCCCGGCCGCCAAGGGGGAGGAACTCGCCGACAACTCCACGGTCCGGGTCGACGTGAAGCGGCTGGACGACCTGATGAACCAGGTGGGAGAACTGGTGCTGGAGCGCAACCGGATGATCCAGCTGCACAGCGACTACCAGTCCGGCCTCGACCCGGCGTGCTTCGGCGATGATTTCGGCAAGCTCGCCAAACGGATGAACTTCGTCACCTCCGAGCTCCAGACCCAGGTCCTCAAGATGAGGATGCTCCCGGTCGAGAAGGTCTTCAAGAAGTTCCCCCGCATCGTGCGCAACCTGGCGCGCGACCTCGGCAAGGAGGTCGACCTGCAGATTCTCGGCGAGGAGACCGAGCTGGACCGCTCGGTGGTCGACGAGATCGGCGACCCCTTGATCCACTTGATCAGAAACGCCCTGGACCACGGGCTGGAAACCCCGGACGAGCGCCTGGCAGCCGGCAAGACGCGCTGCGGCACGGTCGTGCTCTCGGCCGCCCACGAGGGAAACCAGATCGTCATCTCCATCAAGGACGACGGCCGCGGCATCGACCCGGACCGGATCTCGAGAAAGGCCCTGGAGAAGGGGCTCATCACCGAGGAGCAGCTCGCCACCATGGGGACCCGCGAGATCCTCGACCTGCTTTTCCTCCCGGGCTTCTCCACCAAGGAACAGGCGACCGACCTCTCCGGGCGCGGCGTCGGCATGGACGTGGTGCGCACCAACATCAGGAAACTAAGCGGCATCATCGAGATCAAGAACGATATCGGCCAGGGAAGCGAGTTCATCCTGAAGCTGCCGCTCACCCTCGCCATCATACAGTCCCTGCTGGTCGAGGTGGAGCGCGAGGTCTACTCCATTCCGCTGGCCTCGGTCATCGAGACCATGCGGGTGAATCAGGAGGAGTTCCACATGGTGGGGGGACAGGAGGTCCTCAAGTTGCGCGACTCCGTGCTCCCATTGCTCAGGTTGCAACGGGTGTTCTCCTGCGCCGAGGCAGCGGGCGCCGACCGCAAGACCTGCTACGTGGTGGTGGTCGGCGTGGCCGAGAAGCGGGTCGGCCTCGTGGTGACCAGGCTTTTGGGGCAGCAGGAGGTCGCCATCAAGTCGCTCGGGAAGTTCCTCGCCAACCTTCCCGGCATCGGGGGGTCGACCATCATGGGAGACGGCAGGGTGGCGCTGATCGTGGACCCGATGGGGCTGGTCGCCGGCGGCGAGAGCGCGGGAGTCAGGTAGGGGCCGACAGAAGCGACCGATTCCCGAGCGCGTAAAAAAGGGCGGGACTGATACGTTGGTGCAAAAAAACCCTTTTCAGAGGATGCTTTTACCGAACAGCGAGGCGGCAAGCTCCACCGCGATCTTGGCGGTCTGGTTGCGGTGGTCGAGGATCGGGTTGATCTCGACGATATCCAGCGATGCCAGGCGCCGGCTGTCGGCTATGATCTCCATGAGCAGTTGGGCCTCGCGGTAGGTAAGCCCCCCGGGCGACGTGGTGCCGACGCCGGGGACCTCCATCGGGTCGAGACCGTCCAGATCGAGGCTCACGTGCAGGCGCGGCAGGTGCTCCAAGCGCTCCAGCGTCTCGCGCGCCACGCACCCCATGCCGCGCTCGTCCACGTCGCGCATGGTGTAGGCGGTAATGCCGCTCTCCCGCAACCGCATCCTTTCCTGAGGGTCCAGTTCCCTGATACCGATCATCACCACATCGGCCACCTGCAGCTTGGGACCCTGACGACCGACCTGCACCAGTTCCCGAAAGCCCTGCCCCAAAAGTGCGGCCAGCACCATACCGTGGATGTTGCCGGACGGCGAGGTCTGCGGGGTGTTAAAGTCGCCATGGGCGTCGATCCAGATAACTGCTGCCGGCTCGTGGTGGGTTACCCCGCCGATGGAGCCCAGGGCCATGGAGTGGTCCCCGCCCATGAATACCGGGATGAACCCCTCCTCGACCGCGCGCCGCCCCGCCTGGTACACCGCTTCGCAGACCCGGCGTATGGAAGGGAGATAGTGCTGCTCGCGCTCCCCGGTCAAAACGTCGCGCACCGGCACCTCGATGTTGCCGGTATCCTCGACCCGGTAGCCGAGGCCGCTCAATCGATCGGAAATCCCCGCATAGCGCAGAGCCCCCGGTCCCAGGTCCACACCGCGCTGTTCCTGTCCCAAATCCACCGGCACACCGATGATCCGGATGCTCTGTCCCCTGCCGCGTTCCTCTTGCATAAGTCACCTATTAGCGACAGCCACCTGGCTTCGTGGCATCTCCCTCACCCCTGCCCCTCTCACGCCTTCGCCGAGGCTTCGACGCGCAAGCCCGGAGGGCGAGGGGGTCTTCTTGTTATATAAATACAAACTTTTACCCACCTAAATCGAACTCCCCCTCGCCCTCATTACCCTTTCAGGTTATTCCAGAGATTCACCATGAAATCCTGGGCGTTGGTGAGGATGGCCACCGCCTGCGCGGAGCCGCGGTTGGCAAGTTTGTCCACGCAGAACTCCGTCATATCAACCACGTAAAAGAAGACCGGCCGCACGCTTCCATCCGCCTGCACCTGGTAGCTCGGCACCATGTTACCAAAGGCGATGGAATGCAACTGGGTCGCCATGGCGATAACGGTGGTCGCCTTCCTGGCATGGACCCGCATGGCGTCCTGGGCACGGTAGGCGTCGGCGTGCACCTCGGGAAGCGGTCCGTCGTCGCGAATGGATCCCGCCAGCACGTACGGTATCCGCTTTTTTTCGCAGGCGCAGATAATGCCATCCTTCAGCCCAAGCTCCTCGATGGTTTGGGGAATCCCTCCCCTCATGCGCACCTCGTTGATGATGTCGAGATGGTTGTAATGCCCCATCGGCTGGAAGGCCTGGGTGTAGATGTCCTGCCCCAGACCGGTACGGAAGCGGGCCGCCTCCAGGTCGTGGGTGGCAAGGGCGTTGCCCGCCAGGAGTGCCTGGCAGTAACCATTTTCGATCAGCCCCTGCATGGCGCTTCTGCTGTCCATGTCGAAAGCGACAGCGGGCCCCAGCACCCAGACGATGTAGCCGTGTTCCCGGTCATGGCGCAGCACCTGGTACAGCTCATCATAAGAGCGGGAAAAAGGCGTTTCCCGGGTGCCACGGTTGCGGAAGGAGAACTTGTCGGCGACATGCTCCGTTAGCGGCTCGAATCCGGAGATATGCAGGTAGATCCCCTCCTCGCCGTTTTCGGAGCGGCCGATCACCACCGGGTCCCCCTCCTTCACCCGGCGCGGCTCGACCACCTCCAGTTCGCTCCCGCGCAGGATCAGCACCGAATCCATCCGGCTTTCCCGGGCGAGAATCCAGTCCCCGCCGCCCAGATGGACGTATTCCGGGTGGTTGGAGGTGGCATGGTAATTTTTGGGGAGCACGCCGTCCTTGGGCGCGGGTGCGGTCTGCACCACGGGGGCGTGTGCAAGCCCCAGACGGTTGAAATCCGGCGGGATGAAGCCGGGGATAACCTCTTGAATGCTGGACATGAGCTCTTTCCTCCTCTGTCTGGAGCAGTCGAAGGGAAGGTCTCATTGAGGCGGGAACTTCCTTCAACTCTTGTAGAGACTTTAGCATGCCCGAGCCCGGTTACAACCGACAGGAGTGGGAGAGACAACCATTGCAGCGCCAGACGGAAATCTGAGCGCTGCTTTCGCCCCGGTCGAAGTATACCTGGTGCAAGTTTTCACACTAAAGTTTTCAACCTTGGGGTCGATATGGTCACAACAGTCAGACTATTCTTACAAAGATTGGGCGAGCTACAGGATGGCCCACGGGGGACGCGTGAATTACTGGATGAACCTCAAGGTTAAAACAAAATCACTGATTCTGGTGGCAATAGCCGTTGTGACCCTGATTGCTGTCGTTGGCACCGGTCTTTCCAAGATGCACGGCATGGCAAAGGATGAAGAGGACATGAGCATTGCAGTCAAGCACGTCGGCATGCTGAACGACCTCAAAAGCAATCTGACCTCCATCAGGCTCGATGTCGTCTACATGATGATCATCGAGGATCCGGCGAAATTGGCCGAGAAGTCGCAGGACATAACCAAGCACAAACAGGCCATCCTTGATGGTATGGCAGCATTTCAGAAATACGATCTCGACCCCAAGGAAAAGGAACTGGTTGAACAGTTCCGGCAAGGGTCAGAGGCCTATCTGGCCCAGGAAGTCAAACTGGAAAAGATGACCAGGGAGAGCCTGGGCAATCCCAAGGCGCGCAGCGAGGCCCTGGCCTTCGCCCTGAAAGAGGTCGCCCCGCTTAATGAAAAGCCGGCCAGGGCCATCAGCGACCTGGTCTCTTACAATATCACCGATGCGGCGGAAACCTACGGCCGGGACCTGGCTGGCTACAGCAGTGCGCTATACCAGATGATCGGTCTCACGGCCGTGGCCGCGATCTTCATGATATCGATTGGCATGCTTATCGCCAATTCCATCAGCCGTCCCCTCAAGATGGTTTTCGACACCCTGGCACAGGTCGCCGCCGGGGACCTGACGGCGCGCTCCAGTATCAGGACCCGCGACGAAATGGGGATGCTGGCCGGGGAAGTCAACGAAATGGCCGGGAAGCTGATGGCAACCATGAACCAGGTGGTTCAAAACAGCGTCCAGGTGGCCTCGGCCGCCAGCCAGCTCCACTCCACGGCCGAGCAGATAGCGACAGGCGCCGAGGAAGTCGCAGCCCAGGCGAGCACGGTGGCGACTGCCAGCGAGGAGATGGCGGCCACCTCCGCCGACATCGCCCAGAATTGCCACCACGCGGCCGGCGGCAGCAAGATTGCCAACGACCGGGCCCTGGCCGGCGCGGCAGTCGTAGAGCAGACCGTCATCGTCATGGGGCGCATCGCCTCGCAGGTCAGGTCTTCGGCACGGACGGTCGCCGGCCTTGGCTCGCGCAGCGACCAGATCGGGGAGATCGTCGGCACCATCGAGGACATCGCCGACCAGACCAACCTGCTCGCCCTGAACGCAGCCATCGAGGCGGCCCGGGCCGGGGAACAGGGGCGCGGTTTCGCGGTGGTGGCCGACGAGGTGCGGGCCCTGGCGGAGCGCACCACCCGCGCCACCAGGGAAATCGGCGAGATGATCAAATCCATACAGTCGGAAACCCGGCAAGCCGTGGGCGCCATGGAGGAGGGGGTGAAGGAAGTGGAAAACGGCACCCGGGAGACCGCCAAATCCGGCGAATCGCTGCAGGAGATCCTGAACCGGATTGGCGAGGTGACCATGCAGGTGAACCAGATCGCCACCGCGGCAGAGCAGCAGACGGCCACCACCGGGGAGATCACCAACAACCTGCACCAGATCACCGAGGTGGTCCATGAGACCTCCAAGGGTGCCCATGTCTCGGCCAACGCGGCGAGCCACCTGGCCCAACTGGCAGAGGAACTCCATAGCCTGGTGGGGCAGTTCCGGCTGGTCTAGCCTAAAGCGCCATCCAGGTCGACGTGCCTTTTCTGGCAGCAGGAACGTTGGCCTACGTGCCACCCGGGTCACAATTCCTTAAAGTTTCTTGCACAGGTGACGAAACGGTTAAGGTAGGCTGCAGCAGGGCCTGCCCATCCACATGCCACAGACAGGAACGGCCCGGGAGGTTACATGAAATTCGAGTATATATTCATGGGATACATCGTCTTCGTGATCGGGCGCTTCTACTGCTGCATAATCCGGGATTTGATGCGCCGCTGGCAGGAAGGCCCTGATCGCAAGAGCACGCGGACCGAACAGCGCATTTTTTCCTACCATCGTTAGTCCGATGCCGTAACTTTCCACTGGCTGAACGCTGCGCGCGCCCTCCCCTTAAAGGGAGGCAGCACGCTCAGTCAGGTCAGCTGGAAAACTTGCTGCGCACCGTCTGATTGTCACCAGTCTGAAAGAACCCGTCCCCTGCCACCGCTTGAGAAATCCCTTTACAATACCCTGCCCGTCCTATATCATTCATTAGTTAACCTCCCCATGATAAAGGACAATATGGTACTCAAGCATATACGCAATTTCTCCATCATCGCCCATATCGACCATGGCAAATCGACCATCGCCGACCGCCTGCTTGAGTTCACCGGCACCGTCTCCTCCCGGGAGAAGCAGGACCAGTTCCTGGACAAGATGGACCTGGAGCGCGAGCGCGGCATCACCATCAAGGCTCAGACCGTGCGGCTCAACTACCGCGCCGACGACGGCAAGGACTACATCCTGAACCTGATTGACACACCGGGCCACGTGGACTTCACCTACGAGGTTTCCCGCTCGCTCACCGCCTGCGAAGGTGGACTCCTGGTGGTGGACGCGTCCCAGGGGGTCGAGGCGCAGACACTTGCCAACGTTTACCTGGCACTCGACGCCAACCTCGAGGTATTCGTCGTACTGAACAAGATCGACCTGCCGGCCGCCGAACCGGAGCGCGTCAAGCAGGAGATCGAGGAGATCATCGGCCTCGATACCCACGACGCGGTGCTGGCCTCCGCCAAGGAAGGAATCGGCACCAAGGAGATCCTGGAAGAGATCGTCAAGAAGGTCCCGCCACCCGTCGGCGACCCCTCGAAGCCGCTCAAGGCGCTCTTGTTCGATTCCTGGTACGACCAGTATCAGGGGGTCATCATCCTGGTGAGGATCATCGACGGCTCGGTGAAAAAGGGCGACAAGATCCAGCTCATGAGTAACAAGAAGACCCACGAGGTCCTGAAAGCCGGCGTCTTCTCACCGGCGATGCAGGAGGTCGCGGCCCTCACCGCGGGCGAGGTCGGTTTCATCATCGCGGGGATCAGGGACGTCTCGGACGCCAAGGTCGGCGACACGGTGACGCACCTGCATAACCCCTGCGACGGCGCACTTCCCGGCTACAAGGAAGTGAAGCCGATGGTCTTCTCCGGCCTGTACCCGATCGACACCGCGCAGTACGAGCAGTTGCGCGACGCCCTCGCCAAGCTGAAGCTGAACGACTCCTCCTTCTCCTACGACCCGGAGACCTCGCTCGCCCTGGGCTTCGGCTTTCGCTGCGGCTTTCTGGGCCTGCTGCACATGGAGATCATCCAGGAGCGTCTCGAGCGCGAGTTCAACCTGGAGTTGATCACCACCGCGCCTACCGTCGTTTATCGGGTGCATGCGCCCGACGGGTCGGTCACCACCATCCAGAGCGCCAACCAGCTCCCCTCGGCCTCGGAAATCGCCTTCCTGGAAGAGCCCTTCATCCTCGCCTCCATCCACGTCCCGAACGACTTCGTGGGCGGGATCCTGGCGCTTTGCGAGGAAAAGCGCGGCGTGCAGCGCGAGATCAAATACCTGACGCCGACCCGCGTCATGGTGGTCTATGAGTTGCCGCTCAACGAGGTCGTGCTCGATTTCTACGACCGGCTGAAATCCATCACCAAAGGGTACGCCTCGCTCGACTACGAGCTTTTGGATTACCGGCAGAGCGAACTGGTGCGCCTGAACATCATGATCAACGGTGAAGTCGTCGATGCGCTCTCGCTCATTATCCACAAGGATAAGGCGTACTACCGCGGACGGGAGCTCGTTTCCAAGATGAAAGAGCTGATTCCCCGCCAGATGTTCGAAATCGCCATCCAGGCCGCCATCGGAGTCAAGGTCATCGCCCGCGAGACCGTCAAGGCGATGCGCAAGGACGTGCTCGCCAAGTGCTACGGCGGCGACATCACCAGGAAGCGCAAGCTTCTCGAAAAGCAGAAAGAAGGCAAGAAGCGCATGAAGAACGTTGGCAACGTGGAACTCCCCCAAGAGGCGTTCCTGGCGATCCTGAAGGTGGAAGGGTAGCCGCAACTTGGAGAGCTAATGCCCTCCCATCATGAAAAGGGGAATGAACAACTATGGAAGAATCGAAGAATACCGTCAGCGCAGCTCCGGCAGAAACAGCACCCAAGGCGGTAAAGGCAAAGCACATCGTCAGGGAGTACGCGGAATCCATAATCATTGCCGTCTTGCTCGCACTGGTTATCCGCACCTTTATCGTGCAGGCCTTCAAGATTCCCTCGGGATCCATGGAAGACACGCTCGCCATCGGCGACCACATCCTGGTCAACAAGTTCATCTATGGCTCCAAGATCCCCTTCACCGGTAACCGCGTGCTGAAATTGCGCGACCCGCGCCAGGGCGACGTCATCGTCTTCGAGTACCCGGAAGACCCCTCCAAGGATTTCATCAAGCGCGTGGTCGGGACCCCCGGCGACACGGTCGAGGTGAAGGACAAGAAGGTGTACGTGAACGGCAAGGTGTACGCCAACCCGCACGAGGTGCACAAAGAGTCCGACCTGATACCGAAGGAAGCCAATCCCCGCGACAACAAGGATCTGGTGACGGTACCGGCGGGATCCTACTTCGTCATGGGCGACAACCGGGACCGCTCCTACGACAGTCGCTTCTGGGGCTTCGTTTCCAACGACAAGATCAAAGGGCTCGCCTTCATCAAGTACTGGTCCTGGGACAAGGACAAGTTCCGGGTCCGCTTCGGCAGCATCGGGAAGCTGATTGAGTAGAGTTTGAGACTGTTATTAGGCAGGTAAAAGAAGGCGGGACACATTTCAATGTGTCCCGCCTTTTGCTTTAAGCGCGGATATATTGCGATCGTTCCCACGCTCCAGCGTGGGAACGGAACTCCCCGGACGCTCCAGCGTCCAACACCGGAGGAGAGGCCGGCACGGCCGGTAAGCCCCCACGAAGGCCCCGGGACGCAGAAGCGTCCACTGATGCATTCCCACGCGGGAGCGTGGGCATGATGAAAACATAAGGACTCATCAGTTGGAGTATTCTATACAAAATCGAACAATTTGATCTTGGCCGGCGCACTGAGAACGGTGAAGTGGCCATCTAGGGTCGCTACCTGTGCATGTGCAGATGCCGCGGCAACAGCGATATAGCAATCGGACAACCCGACGGTGATCCCCTTCCTGCGCAGGTTAAACGCCAATCGCCCGGCCTCCACCCACAACTGGTGGGTCTCTGGGATAAAATCAAAAACCTGCGGAAAATCAAGAAGTACTGCAAGCTCTTTCTCGGACTTTGCTCCCTGCATCAGTTCCGCAACAATGACACCGGTTAAACAGATTTCTTCATGGTCGATCATCCGTTTCACAATGTCGTGATACGGTTCATTCTTTCGAAAAAATTCTATCCAAACAGAGGTGTCCACCAGAACCTTAGCCAAGGCGCGGGTCACCATGGCGGAGTTCGTCTGCGGTAGCGGTAAATTCCATGTTTCCTGCCATTGCCTTGATACGGGCTATTTTACGCAGACGGATTTCGTCCTTGACGGCAGTAAGGACAGCTTCAGTCTTACTCTTGGCGCCGACGAGAGACATAAGTTCAGTCAATAAGTCCTGGGGCAGAGTAACGGTAGCTCGTGACATTGGAGCCTCCACGCATTGATTGATGCACAAAATATCTTACCATTTTCGTGCAAATCCTCAACACAAAAAAAGTGTTAAGACTCGAGCATCACTTCCGTGGCGGGACGCTTGACCACAGGAAATAAAATAGCCCTTGCACCTGGGTATCCAGGGCAAGGGCTATGGGTGAATCGGTTATGCTGGAGCCGCTGTTACGCCAGGTCCAGAACCGCCTGATAGATGATGTCGAACAGTTCGGGAATATCCTTCTCCGCGATGCAGGAGAAAGCGATGCGCAGGTCGGTCTTGGTGATGGAGATGGCGCCGACCCCGTACTTGTCCAGCAGGTGCAGACGCAGCTTCTCGGCCTCGACCGTCTTCAGCTTCAGGCACATGAAGTAACCGGAGTTGAAGGGATAGTAATCCCAGGCCTTTTCAAACTTGCCGGAGTCGAGCACTTCCTTGGTCTTCAGGGCGCGCCCTTTCATGATCTGGAATTTCTCTTCCTTTTGCTTCAGGAAGTCGGGGGAGCGCAGCGCCTCGATGACGAAGGTCTGCGAGGGGTGCGGGCAGTTCGAGATGCGGGCACGGATGATCCCCATGGCCTTCTTCTCGAGGGAGTTCATGACCGGCGCGTTTTCGTACTCGTTGCCGTCGGCGAAGGTGATGAACCCGGTACGAAAGCCCCAGACGAACTCTTCCTTGGTGGCGCCGTCCAGTTTCACTGCCAGGATGCGCGGGTGCAGGTTGGCGAGTTTTCCGAACAGGGATTCCTTCAGGCAATCCTCGTAGAAGAGGCCGAAATAGGCGTCGTCGGTGATGGCAACGACGTTGCAGCCACCTTCAGCGACTTCCTTGATGGCGGCCACCAGGGCGTCGCCTTCGGCAACGGTCGGGGTATATCCGCTCGGGTTGTTGGGGAAGTTCAGCAGGACGACGACCTTCCCCTTCTCTTCCGCGGAGTTCCGCAGGGTCGCCTTGAAGGCGTCGATATCGTAGCCGCCCGTCACGGTGAAGGTCGGGTGCTTCTTCACGATCGCGCCGGAGCAGGTGCCGAAGGTCAGGTTGTAGTTGCCCCAGAGCATGTCGGGAAGGATCAGGTGATCGCCCTTGTCGACGAACATGTCGGCAACGATGGAGAGCCCGTGGGTCAGTGCGTTGGTCACGATCGGGTTGCTGAAATGCTTGCCGTTTTGGCTCGGGTTTTCCCGGAGCATCTTTTCCCGCCAGAGGGAGCGCAGTTCGGGCTTTCCTGCGGGAGGAGCGTAAGGAAAGATGTCCTTGGGGTCGAAGGCGGAGAGCTTGTCCTGGATGCAGGATAGGTACATCGGGCCGCCGTTTTCGGTGGCAATGCCGATGGTAGCATTGAACTTGTGGGCCTTATCCTTAGCTTCGGCCGACTGGGTCAGGATACCCTTAGGGAAGAAAAGGTTCTTGCCGAGATCGGACAGCATCTCCAAGACGTGCGGGCTGTGCTGGGCTAGAGAATCGTTTAATTCTGTGGCCAACGGGTTCATGTAATTCCTCCTGAAGCGTAGTAGGGATAGGCCAGGCACCTAAGGGACCTGAGCCGAAGTTATTGACGACGTGCCATTAAATCGCTTCACTTCCGACTTGTCAACGGGAATATGGTTCGTTGTGGAAAAATATCAGGTAGTTTGGCAGTTTCGGTAATGCAGGGTTGAGGAAGAGTCCCTCATTGAAAGTGAGCAGTTCAACTGAACGCTGCCGATGCTGCCCCCCAACCCGAACAAGCTCTCCCTCAGGGGGAGGGTCGGGGTCATGTTAAGGAATACATGGTGCCAGGCGGTGCTTTGTCCCCCCTAGGTACATAGGGGGGAAGCCGAACGCAGAGAGGCAGGGGGGTGATTTACCCGGGCTCAAGACCCCCCTGTCTCGCTACGCGAGCCTTCCCCCCTGTTCCACAGGGGGGACCAAACACCTCCAGCCCCTTAACTTAACGGCAGTGAGGGTCGGAGTGGGGATGGGGAGAATCCAAGGAACAGTTCCCTTACCCGCAAAGCTACCCCCCTCCCGACCTCCCCCCTCCGGGAGGAGGAGAGTTTACCAAAGCCAATTAAGTAGTGGGTGTGTCCCAAAGAAAGTGGGTGCGTCCCAAGGACAAGGTAGTTAACACATAGCCACCAAAGTCCCCTCTCCCGGAGGGGGAGGGTTAGGGAGGGGGAAATCCTGCATCGCTAACTGCCCCCTTACCTGCCAAGCAGCTGCTCCATGAGACGGAACCCCTCGGAAATCTTGATCCCGGTGGCTGCGGCGGAAACCTCGTCGTAGCCCGCGACGCCCGGCTTCACCTCTTCCTCGCCGCTGTAAATGACGAACGGCACCGGGTCCGAGGTGTGCGTCATCAGCTCAACCGGGGTGGGATGGTCGGGAGCGCAGAGTATCCGGAACTCGCCGAACTGCCGGATCCCCTCCAGCACGGGACCGACCACCTGCTCGTCGAAGCACTCAATGGCCTGCAGCTTGTCGGCAAGCTTTCCAGAGTGGGATGCCTCGTCGGGCGCCTCCACATGAACGAAGACGAAGTCCCTAACCTTCAGCGACTCGAGCGCGGCTGCCGCCTTACCCCTGAAGTTGGTGTCCAGGTAGCCGGTAGCGCCCGGCACCTCGATGATGTCGAGACCCGCATAGACGCCGATCCCCTTAATGAGGTCTACGGCCGAGATGACGGCGCCGGTAAGGCCGAAGCGGGACTGGAAAGTGTCCATGGCCGGAGCCTTCCCCTGCCCCCAGGGCCAGATGGAGTTGGCGGGTGTTTCACCCTTTTCACAGCGCCGCTTGTACTGCGGGTGGTTGTGGAAGATCATCTGGGAGCTGTTCATGAGGTCGATGAGTTTATCCGCGCCGTCGCCCTTGGGGAGGAAGGTGATGATATCCTGCCCGGTGATGTCGTGCGGCGGAGTCGCCTGGATCTGCGTCCTGCCGCCATGCCAGACCAGGAGGTGCCGGTAACTGACGCCGGGGTGAAAGGAAAACTCCTCGCTCCCCAGTTGGCGCTGCAGATCCTCGACAAGTTCGCGGCCGTCGGCGGTGGAGATGTGGCCGGCGGAGTAATCGTCCATGGTCAACCTGCCGCCGCGCGCTTCGAGGTGCACCAGGTTGATGCGGAAGGCGACGTCGTCGGGGCCGAGTGCTACCCCCATGCTGGCGGCTTCCAGCGGAGAGCGGCCGGTATAGTACTGCACCGGGTCGTAGCCGAACATGGAGAGGTTCGCCACGTCGCTTCCCGGCGGGTAGCCCGCGGGGACAGTCTGGGCCAGGCCGAGGGTACCGCGGCGCGCCATGAAATCCATGTTGGGGGTTTTCGCCGCCTGCAGCGGAGTCTTACCATCCAACCCTGCTATCGCCTGGTCCGACATGCCGTCGCCCAGCAGAATTACATACTTCATTAAAAATGTCCCTTTTGTTCCTGTATATTTGGTATTCGCACCACTTACCGTAACTATCGTTCCCCTACCCGCCGTTAAGTTAAAGGGCTGGCGTTGTTTAATCCCCCCTGTGGTAACAGGGGGGAAGGCTCGCGTAGCGAGACAGGGGGGTCTTCAGTCCGGGCAAATCACCCCCCTGCCTCTCTACGTTCGGCTTCCCCCCTATTTCATAGGGGGGACAAAGCACCGCCCCTACGCCGGTCTGTGTCCCCTACCCTCTCGGGTGAAACTTGGCATGCAGCCGCTTCAAACGCTCGCGGCTGACATGGGTGTAAATCTGGGTGGAGGAAAGGTCGGCATGCCCGAGCATGATCTGCACGCTCCTCAAATCGGCACCGTTTTCCAATAGGTGGGTCGCAAAGGAATGGCGCAGGGTATGCGGCGAAAGGTGGCTTTGCACCCCCGCCTGCAGGGCCCGCTTCTTCACGATGTTCCAAAAGGCCTGGCGCGTCATCCCCTCCCCCAAGCGGCTGAGAAAGAGCTGCTTGCTGCCGCCGTCCTTCAAAAGCTCGTCACGGGCGCCCTCCAGATAGCGGGCGACCGCACGGCAGGCGCTCTCGCCGATGGGAACCAGCCTCTCCTTGTCGCCCTTGCCGATCGTCATCAGATAACCGGCCGTGAGGTTCACCTCGACCAGGGAAAGCCCCACCAGCTCGGAGACCCGCAGACCGGTGGCATACAAAAGCTCCAACATGGCGCAATCGCGTAGCTCAATGGCGCCGGTATCAAGGGGAGCCGCCAGGAGCGCCTCCACCTGTCTGCCGGAAAGCACCGAGGGGAGTTTGTGCACCCCCTTGGGCGCCTCGATGATGGAGCTGGGATTTACCTCGCAGTAACCCTCGACCACCAGAAAGCGGTGCAACATGCGCAGGGCCGAAAGCGCCCGCGCCCGGGAACGGGGTGAGATCCCCTCCCCTTTGAGATGCGCCAGGTACCCCGCCACGTCCCCCGACCGGATTTCGGACGGCGCGCGCTCGCCAAGGTAACCGATATAACGCACCAGATCGCGGCTATAGGCAGCAACCGTATTGGCCGCAGCGCCCTTTTCCACCACGAGGTAGCTCAGAAAAAGGTCGAGGTATCTATCCACTAGGTGTCGATGGCACTCAGGAGTGCGCTGCGGATCTCCTCCAGCTTCTCGTCGTCACAGATCTTCTGGCCGAAGATGTCCTTCACGTAGAAAACGTCGGCCACTTGGTCCACTTTGGTCGAGATCTTGGAGACCCCGATGTAAAGCCCGAGCCTGGTGAGCGTGCTGGTGATGGAGTAGAGCAGACCCACCTTGTCATGGGCATAGATGTCGATGACCGTGTAATCGGAGGAGACCTCGTTGTCGATGTCGACCCGCGCCGGGAAGGTAGGCTTCGCCTTCTCGGAAAGGATGCTGGGACGATGCCGCTTCGCCACCAGCGCGCTCACCCGCACCTCGCCCTCCAGCACCTGGCGCAGATCGGCCTCCAGACGGTTCCAGCGGTTCTCGTCGGTGATTACGAACCCCTGGGGCGAGTTGACCTGCAGGACGTCCAGCACCTTTTCGTTCTTGTTGGTGTGGATCTGGGCTCCCAGGATGTTCATGCCGTTGGCCGCCATGACCCCGGTTATCATGGAAAAGAGTCCCGGCACATCAAAAGTGCAGACGGTGCAGTTGGTATAACCCTTCTCCGTTTCATGAACGGGCTTCAGCACCAGGGTATTTTCATTGGACAAGAGCAGCAGTGTCTTCATGTGCCCTGCGATGATCTCGGGGGTGTAGGAAAGCAGGTGACGCGTGGAAAGCGCCTGCAGCTCGTCCTTCACCGGTTGTGCCGGGAAGTCCTTGATCAGCAGGTCGTAGATGGCGCGCTTCACGCGACGCACCCGGTCGCCGGACGCCTCCAGCTTGAAGTCGCCGCGTTCGAGGACCTGGAACGCCTTTTCGTAGAGTTCCTGCAGCAAAAGCCCCTTCCACTCGGTCCAGACTTCCGGTCCCACCGCCCTGATGTCGGCATAGGTCAGCAGGTAAAGCATCTTCAGGTTCTCGCTCTTCTCCATCTGGCGGGCGAACTGGATGATCATGCGCTCGTCGTGCAGGTCGCGGCGCTGGGCGATATGGGCCATCAGCAGATGGTAGCGCACCAGGAACTGGAGCCGCGCGCTGTCCTCCTTGCTGAGCCCCATGCGGCGGGCGACGGTCTTGGAGAGCTCGGCGCCGATTTCCGCGTGCCCCCCGCCCGACCCCTTGCCGACGTCGTGCAGCAGGACCGCCAAAAGAAGGAGCCAGCGCTTGTCCACCTCGAGCGCGAGCTCGGTCAAAAGCGGCAGGGTTTCGCGGTGCTCCCCGCGCCAGAGCTTGGCGATTTCTTCGACGGCGAAGAGGGTGTGGGTGTCGACCGTGTAGATGTGGTAGACGTCGTGCTGCACCTTGCAGTAGATCCGCTCAAACTCGGGGATGAAACGGTTCAGGAACCCCAGATGGTGCATGAGCTGCAGGGTCTCGCCGACCCCCTTCTCGGACTGCAGGATGTTGCAGAAGGAGACGTGTGCCTCCCTGGAGCGGCGGAACTTGTCGTTCACCAGGTCCAGGTTTTCCCGGATCAGGCTCTTAGTGCCAAGGGCAAGGACGACCCCCTGCTTCTGGGCGTACTCGAAGATCCGGATCAGCCGCACCGGGTCCTTGTCGATGACCGTCTCGTCCGGGACCACCAGTTCGCCCTTGATGACGTAGAACCCCTCGCCCACCGGACGGCGGGTGAAGTAGCCCAGGATCTTGCGGGCACCCTCCTCGCGCTGGCTGCACTTGGCGATCAGCACCGAGCTGAAGTGCTCCACCCGGTTGGCGTGCAGATAGAAATCCTGCATGAAATGCTCGACCGCCAGGGTGTTGCCGCGGTCCTCGTAACCGAAGAAGCGCGCGATGGAGGTCTGCGCGTCGAAGGTGAGCTGGTCGTTCTTGCGGCCGGCTAAAAAATGCAGCTCGTTTCGGATGCGCCAGAGGTAGTTGAGCGAGCCAAAATACATGGCGAGCTCCTCCTCGGAGACCACCCCCTTGATGACCAGTTCGCGCGGCTCGTCGACCTTGTACTTGATCTTCGCCACCCACATCGCCGTGTGCAGGTCGCGCAGGCACCCCTCGCCCTCCTTGATGTTCGGCTCCAGGATGTAAACGCTGGAGCCGTACTTCTCGCGCCTTTTCTTGAGCTCTTCCAGCTTTTCGGCGATGAAGGCGTCGCTTCTCTTGGCGAGGACCTGGCTCACCATGACCTTCTTCAGCTCCTGGAAAAGCGCAGCGCTCCCGGTCAAAAGCCGCGCATCGAGCAGCGCCGTCTTGACGGTCACGTCGTTGTTGGCCATTTCGACGCAGTCCGAGAGGGTGCGCACCGAGTAGCCGACGTCCAGGCGCAGGTCCCAGAGGAAGTAGAGCAGGCGGTTCGCCACCTCCTCGACCCGCTTGGAGTCCTTGCCGGAGTAAAGGAACATCAGGTCGAGGTCGGAATAAGGATTAAGCTCCCCCCGCCCGTAGCCACCGATGGCGACCAGCGCCAGCTCGCCGGACTTGCCCGCAATCTGGAGATCGTCGGAGAGCGCCGTGAAGAGCCCCGTCACCAGGGCGTCGGTCATGGAGGTGATGGTCTGCACCACCTGCATGCCGTCCTCCCCCTCCCGGTGCCCGCGCTTCATCTCCTCGCGGAAGTGCTCCAGGAATTCCCGGGCGGCCGCCAGATAGGCGCCCCTTTTCTCCTCGAAGGTGGCTCCCGCAACCTTCAGGGCGTCGCTCAGGTATCCGTTGATGTTTAGCCGCATCACCCTTCCTTTGCGATCCTGACCACCTGAAGAACACCGGGGAACGCCTCGATGACGGGAACGGGTAGGCTCTCGGTATCGCCGATGACTCCGATGATGACCCGGTTTGCCCCGGTCGACTGATGGATATCGAAACCGCGTTCGATGAGATACGCCTTTATGGTGTCCTGGGCCTCGGCATCGGCCTCTTTGCGCATGACTATCAGCACGAGCTACCTCCTTAAGTTACGACGATCAGCATGGGATTTTGTAGGGGCACCCCTTGCGGGTACCCGCTTGCGGGGAAAAGCCCCCAGAGAGTTGGTCCAAAAGTCCTCTCTCCCGCCTTCGCGCGTCGCGCTTCGGCGTGCAAGCCCGGGGGGGAGGGTTAGGGAGGGGAAAATCAACTCCTCCTCAACTAAACTCCGCCTCGACTGGGCGCGTCCCCGCGGGTCATGATGCGCTCCAGTCGGCGCGACTCGTCGACCACCCGCTCGAAAAGCCTGACAATTGCCTGGTCATCCAGGGGTCCCGGGTTCTCCTCGGTCATCCTGAGGAAAATCCTCTTCTCCCGGGCCGGGTCGTAAACCGGCAGCTCGAGCCCCTTCTTGAGTTCGCCGATCCTGAGCGCGAGCGAGGCGCGCTCGTTGAAGATGCGCAAAAGCTCGGAATCCAGCCGGTCTATGTTCTCCCTGATGTCATCGATGGTCATGGGTGGCCTCAGAACTCTTTTTTAATGAAGGTGTCACGCTTCCAGTGGGCGTCGTCGACCCCCGGGTGATCGATGTTGTAGTTGAGTCCCCGGGATTCCTTCCTCATCTGGGCGCAGGAAACAATCAGCTTTCCGACCGTGGCGATGTTCCTGAGTTCGATCAGGTCCGAGGTGACGATGAAGTTCCAGTAGTACTCCTCGATCTCGCGCTGGATCAGGTCGATGCGGTGCATGGCGCGCTCCAGACGCTTGTCGGAGCGCACGATGCCGACGTAGTTCCACATGAAGCGCCTGATCTCGTCCCAGTTCTGGGAGACCACCACCATCTCGTCGGAGTTGGTCGCGGTGCCGCAGTCCCACTCGTGGATCGCCGGCAGGGTGAAATTGTTCTCTTTAAGTATCCCGATGGCGTGCTCGAAGGCGCGACCGGCGTAGACCGCCGCCTCCAGAAGCGAATTGCTGGCGAGGCGGTTGGCGCCGTGCAGCCCCGTGAAGGCGACCTCGCCGATGGCGTAGAGGTGCTTCAGGTCGGTCTCGGCGTTGCCGTCCACCGCGACGCCGCCGCAAAGGTAATGGGCGGCCGGGACCACCGGGATCATGTCGCGGGAAATGTCGATCCCGAACTCCAGGCAGGTCTGATAGATGTTAGGGAAGCGCGAGGTTACATAAGCGGGGTCCCGGTGGGTGATATCCAGGTAGACGCAGTCGTCGCCGTGCACCTTCATCTCGTTGTCGATGGCACGCGCCACGATGTCGCGGGGGGCCAGGTCCTTTAAGGGGTGGTAGTTCTCCATGAACGCGGTGCCGTCGCGGCGGCGCAGGATCGCCCCTTCGCCGCGCACCGCTTCCGAAATCAGGAAGGAGCGGGCCGTCGGGTGGTACAGGGTTGTGGGATGGAACTGCATGAATTCCATGTTGGCGATCGTGGCGCCGGCCCGGTAGGCCATGGCGACGCCGTCGCCGGTCGCCACGTCGGGGTTGCAGGTATATAAATACACCTTCCCCGCCCCGCCCGACGCGAGCAGCGTGATGCGCGCCGCGAAGGTCTTCAGGACCGCACCCTCGATGTCGAGCACGTGGGCGCCCAGGCAGCGGTTCTGCTCCAGGTTCTTTTTCAGCACCTTCGCTTCAGTCACCAGGTCGATCGCGATGTGGTTTTCGTAGATGGTGATGTTCTTGTGGGCACGGGCGGCGACCACCAGGGCGCGCTCGATCTCGCGGCCGGTGATGTCCTCGGCGTGCAGGATGCGGCGCGCGGAGTGCCCCCCCTCGCGGGTGAGGTCGTAGACGCCGTCTTGCTTGGTGAATTGCACCCCCCACTCGATCAGGTGCGCGATGACCTGCGGCCCCTCCTCGACGACCATACGCACCACGTCCTCATGACAGATGCCGGCCCCGGCCACCAGGGTGTCCTGCACGTGGGCGTCGAAGGTGTCCTCTTCCGAGGAGACCGTGGCGATCCCCCCCTGTGCGTAATTGGTCGCGGATTCCGCTATTTCACGCTTGGTGACCACGGCAACCGTGCCGTGAGCCGCAGCCTGCAGGGCGAAAGAGAGTCCTGCGATGCCGCTGCCGATCACCAGAAAATCGCTTTGCAGCTTCATACATCCCCCGATTAGGCTTGATTTGTTACCTTATCATTGGAAAACTGGCAAATTATCAATCCCACTCGACATTTTGTCAAGGCTTTTGACGGGTTATCAATGGCATCCCGGCACAAACACCTTGAATTATCCAGACTATTGGTCTATATGTCTTAAGGGCCTCGCCGCGTGGCTGGCGCCCGTTAGTCGAAGGAACCGAGAGTTTGAAAAGACACCCCATCATCTACCTATCGCTACTAGTGGCGTTGAGTGCACCGGGAGCCGCGCGTGCGGACATCTACCGGTTCGAGGAGCCCGACGGGACCCTGCACTTCACCGACACCCCGATGGACAAGCGCTTCAAGGTCTTCATGAAGGACATCAGGAAGGACCAGAAGCTGCGGACCGCCTTCAAGCTTCCCGGATTCGCCCGCAACCCGGCGCAGTTCGAGCCGATCATCAGTACCTGCTCCCGCGAATTCGGCGTCGACAGCGCGCTGGTGAAGGCCGTGATACATGCCGAAAGCGGCTACAACCCGAATGCCATTTCGCCCAAGGGAGCGCAGGGGCTCATGCAGCTGATGCCGAAGACTGCCCAGGGGCTGAAAGTAGCCGACTGCCTGAACCCGTCAGACAATATCCGCGGCGGAGTGCGCTACCTGCGCTTCCTGCTGGACACCTTCAAGGGGAACGAGTCACTGGCCCTTGCCGCCTACAACTCCGGGCTCAACAAAGTGGCCAAGTACGGCGGCATCCCCCCCTATCCGGAAACCCAGGACTACGTAGCAAAAGTGCTGAGCTACAGGAACAACTACCGCTAGGCTAAAGGCTCTATACATGTCGAGATCCACCCCGGGCCAGATCTGGAACCTGCCCAACTGCATAACCATGGTGCGGATTGCCGCCATACCTCTTTTGTGCTTCCTGCTCCTGTCCCCCGGGCGCGAGAACGGCCTGCCGCTCCCCCCTGGGCGCGAGGCGTGCTTCTGGGCCGCGGCGCTCTTCGCGGTCGCCTCCGTCACCGACTGGCTGGACGGCTACCTGGCCCGGCGCATGGGGATCGTGACGGTCTTCGGCAAGTTCCTCGACCCGATCGCCGACAAGCTGATCGTCATGGCCGCGCTCATCATGATCCTCCCCTTCGACCGGGTACCGGCCTGGATGGTGCTGGTCATCCTCGGTCGCGAGATGATCATCACGGGCCTTCGCGCCATCGCCTCCGACGAGGGGATCGTGATACACGCCTCCAACCTCGGCAAGTTCAAGACCATCTTCCAGCTGGTGGCGATCATCGGCCTGCTGCTGCACAGCGACTACCACTGGTTCTTCTCCATCGATCATCCGCTGGTGTTCGTCAACATGCATCACGTCGGGATGTTCTACCTCTGGATAGCCACCGTCATCACTATCTGGTCCGGCGTCGATTATCTTTACAAGTTCGTCAGAGTCATCGCAAAATAATCCGCCTTTGCTTTGCGAGCTTCTGCGGGCAAGATCCTCCGTCACTCTTTGAGTTACGGCGCGCAGAGAGCCAGGAGGCGCTGGCGCAAGCGTGTTGGCGCTACGTGTTTTAGCGCTTTGAGAGAATTTTCCGGTTGACATAAAAATCGAATCGGGTTATACATCTTTTCCTGTTCAACGCAATCGGCGGCGTGGCCAAGTGGTAAGGCAAAGGACTGCAAATCCTTCATCCCCCGGTTCAAATCCGGGCGCCGCCTCCAAATAAATCAAGGGTTTACGGTTTTCACCGTGGACCCTTTTTTTGTTTGTATCTTCTTAATATCCGACAAGATAATCACTGCACAAATGTCAGAAAACTATACAGGCAACGCACCTTCCCGCCCCCCACGGCTCCTCGCTAAGGCCAATCCTCGTTCCGCCATGCGCCGCTTGGCAGGTTAGCCGCGGCGGTGATGGCGAAGGTTGAAGACGACTACGTAACCGGTGAACAGCCGCCCGCATCATGTCCGGCCAGATTCCTGCCGAGGGAGAGACCAGCGTACCTCCACTTCTCTGCCCAGCGCCCACCACGTGTATGAGACTTGCACTCCCTACGCTTTACCGGCTCTCACCGGCGCTATCTACACGTTCACCTGCACCGGTTTTTATAACTTTAAGGGGACTCGCAAGCTATTCCCCTCCTGCTCCTCTCTGATAAATAACAAAAACTTGATTGACCTTGAACCATCCCCCTATATCATTCACCCAAGCTAATACTAAGTTTCTCCAGGCATTTCATCAGCCATTAAGGAGTTTCCGATGGGGGGATATCGTAGACCGGGCCCTTTGTGCGGTACGAAAGATGGTTTTGACCTTGGCACATTAGCGCTATGCCAGTCGCCAATACCGGGGCCTCTTTGCTCCTTTCGCCTCGCGGATGCCCTAGCCGAATCGATCATCAGAGGCAACCACACCAAAAGTAAGGTGTCCCAAAATAAACCTCGCAAGCACCACCATATTCTTCTGAAACCTAACCCGGCGTAGCCGGAACCAAACAGGTTGTATACTTTGACCATAATCCCCATAAGGAGGATACGGTCATGGTTCAACAAATTACCACCCGTTATCGTGACAGGTTGTCTGGAATATTGTCCTG
>Ga0209123_1001043_pt1 | contig 29754 bp, 18 predicted proteins | sample BarGraIncu00431A_FD_184500 | JGI IMG/M metagenome (GOLD analysis project Ga0209123, IMG submission 184500) | Arctic peat soil microbial communities from Barrow, Alaska, USA - Barrow Graham LP Incubations 004-31A (SPAdes) (version 2) | ecosystem: Environmental > Terrestrial > Soil > Wetlands >... | reverse complement strand
GTGATTGCCAGATTGAGTATCAGCATAAGACTAAGAAGAATCCATACACTGTACTTTCGGAGTTTTTCAACTTTGTCGACCCTTGCCAGGCGTGAATCAGCCATTTACCGTACCCTCCCTGCTAATCGTTTGAGAACCACCGGCAATTGCTGCCATAATAGAATCCTGATTAATATCTCTTCCAATCAGTTCTTTCAATTTGACGCCTTCACGAATAACAACAACCCGATCACAGTTTCTCTGCAGTTCAGCGATTTCTGATGAAATCATAAGCACACTGATTCCGCTTGATGCCAGTTCAAGGATGAGTTCTTCGATCTCTTCCTTTGCACCGACATCAATACCTCTTGTCGGCTCATCCATAATAATCAGTTTGGGGTTCATGCAAAGCCATCTTGCCAGCAGTACTTTCTGTTGGTTGCCTCCGCTCAAATTGCGGATTGGCTGGTTTGCAGAAGGTGTTTTTATTTCCAGGCGCTTTATATACTCATTCACAACCAGATCCTGTTTCTTTTTGGATACGATACCCATTTTGCTGATTTTTGGCAGAAGGGCAATCGTCATATTTTCTTTTACAGACAAATGGGGTATTATACCTTCCACTTTTCTGTCTTCCGTGCAAAATCCAATTCCAAGCCTGATAGCATCCCTCGGCGCTTTAAGTTTCTGATGCTTCCCCATCCAGTAAATGTCGCCGGAATCCGGATGTGTTGCACCAAACAGTATTTTTGCAAGTTCCGTGCGTCCGGAACCAAGAAGTCCGGCCAGCCCAAGGACTTCACCTTTTTTTATATCAATACCTATTCCATTCAGACGAACTCCCTGTACTATGTTTTTCATGGAAGATATTTCGGCAACGTTATCAAATGTATAGTTCGTTTTCTGTCTCTCCAGCTGTTTAGCCTCACGGCCGATCATATATGAAATCAATTTCAATTGATCCAATTCTTCTATTCCTAAACTGCCGGCCAGCTCGCCGTCTTTAAGTATCGTTACACGTTCGCAGATAACGAAAATCTCATCCAGACGATGGCTGATGAAGACAACTGCAATTCCCTTTGCCTTTAACCTGCGAATAACTCCAAATAAAACCTCGACTTCTTTCGTATCGAGGGATGATGTAGGCTCATCCATAATGACAAGTTTGGCATTGATGGAGATAGCTCTTCCTATTGCAACCATTTGCTGGACAGCTGTTCCAAATTTCCTCAGCGGCTGCGTTACATCTACATGTATTCCCAGGTCTTCAAGAACTTTCTTGGAATCCGATATCATTTTCTTACGGTTTACGATGCCAAATTTAGTTAATGGTTCTCTTCCCAAATAGAGGTTTTCGTATACTGTCTGAAAAGGGGACAGATTCAATTCCTGATATATTGTACTTATTCCCTCGTGCTGTGCTTCAATGGTCGTCTTGGGATTAATCTCTTTCCCATCGAAAATGATTGTTCCGGCTTCCTTTTGATAAATGCCCGTAAGGGTTTTTATCAGAGTAGATTTACCGGCTCCATTTTCACCCATAAGAGCATGAACTTCGCCTTTACCAACGAAAAAATCAACGCCCTTTAATGCCTGAACGCCAGGAAACGTCTTAACTATGCCCTTCATTTCCAATAATATTTCTCTAGTCACACTTTTACTCCTCACAATTAAACGACCATTCCCTACTTTTCATTACAATTTCAGGAATGGTCGTCATCACGTTGTGGTAACAGAACGTCCGCATCCTGTGCGATTCATTCAAACAAACCAAACCAACCTAAAAGAATTTACACATATGTAAACCGGTTCTATTAGAATCCAAGTTTTACATCAGCATTGCTGATGTCATACAGAGTATCTACGTTTGTGATTTTTGTTTCAATTTTCTGTCCGGCAATGATTTTTGCGATTGTTTCAAAAGCAACAGGACCAAACTTAGGTGAGCAGGATGCGGAGGCAAGCTCTTCGCCGGCCAGGATAGCTTCCATTGCGGCAGCAGGAGCGTCAACACCGGCTACAAGAATATCTTTGCCGGGTACATAACCAGCTGCTTTAATAGCCTGAATGGCACCAAGAGCCATATCATCATTGTGGCAGAATACCATATCAATGGTGTCGCCCTGTGCCTGAAGGATATTCTCCATAACGGACTGTCCTTCAGCCATTGTATAGTTGGCAACCTGATCTGCTACAATTTTAATTTCAGTTCCTTTAAGTGCGTTTACGAAACCACTTTGTCTGTCATTTGTGGATGTAGCGCCTTGTGTTCCTTCAAGGATAACGCAGTTTCCTTTTCCGCCGGTTACTTCGATAAATTTCTTAGCAACCTGCTCTGCTTCCCAAACGAAGTCAGACATGATAGAAGTAGTAAACTCAACGCCTGCTGTACCTTTGATGCCACGATCCACAAGGATTACAGGAATTCCTTTATCCATTGCTGACTTAAGGGCAGACTGAAGTCCGTCTTCTTCCTGCGGTGCTACGATAATGTAGTCAACACCCTGTGCAACCATGTCTTCAATATCAGATGCCTGTTTGGCAATATCACCGGATGCGTCCGTGTAAACTAGTTTGACGCCATACTGGGTTGCTGCCTGCTGCATGCTGTCAGTTTCTGTGATTCTCCAGCTGTTTGCGTTATCACACTGTGAAAAACCTACCGTTAAACCGGTAAGCTTTGACATGTCAACGTCCCCTGCTGCTGCTGTTGTTACTGCTGCCCCTGATGCCGCTGCTGTTGTTGCTGCTGCTGTTGTTGCTGCCGGTGCCTTTGTTGTTGCCGCAGTTGTGGCTGCTGTTGTGGATGCACAAGCCACCAGGGCAAGACCCATTGCCGTTACCAGGATTAAGGATAATACTTTTTTCAACATGATTTTAGACCCTCCTTGTTTTGTTGGAATAATGTTATGTTTGAACAATTGTATAGATGTAATTTAATCTTTTTACTGGAATACGTACATCAAGAATTGTATTATTTTCTTTAAAATTTCCTCTTACAAAGTTTAAATCTCATCTGTTCCGGAATAGTCCCAATACTTTTATCTTCCGCTCCTGCATTTTATTCCCTGCATTTACCATTGTTTTTGCGAAAAACAGAGGGTGACACGCCATATACCCCTTTAAATACCGTGCTGAAATACGTAGGATTAGAAAATCCGCACTCTTCCGCAATCTCGTAACTCTTTTTATTGGTCTCAATCAGCAGTATCCTGGCCTGCTCCATTCTAATGTCCGTCAAATATTCAATGAAAGTTTTTCCCGTCTCTTTTTTTATGATTACACTTAAATAAGAACTGCTGATGAAAGCATTCTTAGCTACATCCTTTAACATCAGATCTTCATTGGTGTATTCTTTCTGCATATAATTCACAGCCCTTTTAAATACACCGGCAAGTTTCCCGCTATGTATATCCTGGAAATAATCATTGACAATATAACAAGCTTCCTTCAAACAATCCAATACTTCAGAACGTTTCGTATTTGTGACGATTTTCATGTAGAAATCCATTGGATCACCGAAGATCTCTACAGAAGAACCGCCTATTTCTTCCGGGAGTTTCATTATTTCCTTGAGCATGTTGCTCGCAAGTAAAACTGTTTGAATATATGATAGGATTTTGTTCTTATTGAGCTCTGCTTCAAATTTCTCGAATTCCAAATCAATGCTTTTTCGGTCTCCTGCCTTGATTGTTTCAAACAGCTTATCCGTGATATAGTTCATATACTCCAGGGTGTTGTCCTTATTGCTCTCCTCATGAATAATATTATTCCAAATGATCAGATAATTCTCATTATGCTTGTTTCTCGCGTCAGAAAACGACTTGCGCAGTCCGGCTTTCCCTTTATGAATCTCCCCCAAAGAAAGTGTGACACTCGCCGCATCGCTGTAATTCTGTTGGAAATTGGAGAGAACGAATCTGGCATAAGATGCAGCTTCTTCCTTTCGGGATCCCCACATGCACAAAATCCGCTCGCAGGTATTCATTTTTATGCATGCAACATTTTCCGGGTGTTCATTAATATGTATTTGCGAATAAATGCGCTGTTCAAATTGCCTGTCCATTTCCATCAGCTGCAGGTAATCACAGTCAATTGATACGATCGGGAAATTCTCTTTCTCGCAAATTCCGATGCAAAAGTAGAGGTCTTCCAACTCAGCCAGAAAATTTTCATTTATACCCTTCATTGGAATATCCTGTATGATGTCGTTAAATGCATTTTCCATTAGTTTCTGTCTGTTATATTGTTCATAGCCTTTAAGTTTGACCAGTTCATTCTGCTTTGTATATTGAAGAGTAATTTTCTTACAAAGGACTTCCATCGTCTTCTTAAGCAATTCTATATCAATCGGCTTCATAATATATTCTGAAACACCTAGCTTCAATGCACGCCTTGCATATCCAAAATCGTCATAACCGCTGATAATCACGACTACAATATTCTCATCCTGCTCTTTTAAGAGCTCTGTCATAGTTATCCCGTCCATAATCGGCATACGGATATCCGTTATTACAATATCCGGCTTTGTCATCCTGACAATATCCAAGCCGTCCTTGCCGTTGGCGGCTTCGCCTACGACCTCATATCCCAGGGAAGTCCAGTCCACATAATGAACAAGTCCTTCTCTGAGAAGATCTTCATCCTCAACGATTACTAATTTGATCATTCTGCACTTCCTTCCCTCTTTTGGGTATCGTTACAAAGACTTTTGTCCCTTCCCCGTAAATACTTTCAAAGCGAAGTCCATACATGGGACCGTAGTGCATCTGGATTCTCTCCTGCACATTAATTACGCCATATGATTTCGGATCATATGCGATCCCTTTATCCATCATTTCCTGCAGTTCCCTGAGTTTATCCTGTGTCATGCCGATACCGGTATCCTGCACACAGAAAATGATTTCATTCTCTGTATCGGTGGCAGAAATGGTAATATGCCCGGGTTCACCTTTCTCTTTAATCCCATGGTAAATTGCATTTTCAACGAGCGGCTGCAGTATTATTTTGACCGTCTGGCAGGGATAAAGATGCGATGGAATATCTATGGAATAATCCATGATCCGGTCATACCGTATTTTTTGAATTTGTATGTATTTTTCTACATGTGTAATTTCCTCCTGGACTGTAACGAAGATTCTTCCTTTACTTAATCCGATCCGAAATAAAGCGGAAAGAGAATCTATCATTTCTTCAACCTTGCTGATACGGTTCATGCGGGCCATCCATTTTATGGACTCCAGCGTATTATATAGAAAGTGAGGATTAATCTGTGCCTGTAAAGCGTTGAGCTCTGCTTTTCTCAGTTTCTCCTGGTTCTTCTGTTCATTTTGTGTCAACTTTTGGATTTTGTTGATCATTTCATTGAAATTTCTGGAAAGCGCACCTAATTCGTCCTGGCTTGTGTTTTGAATACGCACATCAAAATTGCCGCCCTCGATGATTTTCATTGTTTCTTTCATTTTATTGATCGGTCTCGAAATCCATAAAGCCATTATTACGCTGAAAAGTAACGATAAATACACGAAGACAATAATAGCGACTGTCATTGTTGTCTTCATCGTATCTACTTTTGAGTACACGTTATTATAAGAAACCAGCTCAATGATTTTCCAGTCATTAATGTCAACATTCTTACTGGCAAGAAGATATTTTTCTCCGCTTATCGTTACTTCCTTAGTAACATCCTCCTGATCCAAATTCAGCTCTTTAAGAGAATTGTCGATTTTCAGAATGTTTTCGCTGTCGAGTTCCTGTAAGTCAGATGAATAAACAACTTCGTTGTTCTCATCAAGGATATACGTATTCCCGTTAAACGCCATTCCATTCTTGCTTATTCCCTGGATGTCTTCCGTTAAAACATCCGCTACAACCACACCCAGAATCTTGGAGGAAATTCTGTCATTAATCGGTACAACGACACTCAGCGTATTTGTATCCAGATTATTCACCATAAATGAGCCCTTATGTGGGCTGACCCAGAGAATTTTTCCGGAATGGTACACATTCTTGTACCAATCCTCCTGTCTGTAATCCTGATAGTAAAGTGATTTGCCCGAGGACCGGTATATGGCTCCGTTATTTCCAAGGACAAAAGTACCGTCCACACTGTCAGACAACTGATTCATGTAACGCAGCTTATAATTAAAGTCAAGCCTCTCCTTATACATATCCTGGGTTGATGCAGGTAAATCCTTGCGTAAAGAAAGCTGCACCTCTCCGTCAAGAGCTGCTGCAAAAGCCATCTTCCTGGCTTCAGCCAGTACCCGATAAACATTTGTATTTGTCATCTCCAGAGTTTTCTCCATTGATTCCGTTGCCATATTGGTAATATTATTCATCGATATCTGGTAAAAAATCATCAGGCTGCTGCAAAGCACCAGAAGTAAAAGAAAAAAGCAGATTCCTATTTTTACCTTAAATGATTTTGTCCATTTCATGTTATTCCCTCATATATCTGAGTATTGAGGCAGGATCAGCAAAATAGTTTCCGGCGCCCTGTCAAAATATTAATAACAATAACAAGTTTTTCAGCGTAAGCAATTACTATTGTGAAGCAATTCTATTAAGTTTTTTCATTACATGGTTTTCAAGCCCAAAATAGTCATGCAGTACTTTGTATTCCCGAAATAGTTTGTCATAGATAATTACATTTTCTTGAATGGGCGTATAAACAGTACTTTTTACTTTACCAAGCTTCCTCGCGGCTTCGTTGACAGTTTTAAAGCCGCTCAGTTTTTCGCCTGCAGCTGCTGCCCCATAGATCGCACTACCTAATGCACCTGACTGCGTGCTGCCGGATATCCGGATTTCTTTATTACATACATCCGCGTATATCTGCATAAGCATTTTGTTCTTCTCTGCAATACCGCCGGCTGCATAGATCTCATCAATAGAAATACCATTATTTTCAAAAGTCTCAATAATCTGCCTTGCGCCATATGCGGTAGCTTCAATGAGTGCCCGATACATTTCTTCCGGTTTCGTTGATAAATTCATACCTACCATCAAGCCGGTCAGATCAAAATCCATCAGATCCGTCCTGACTCCGTTCCACCAGTCGAGAGCCAATAAACCGCTTTTGCCCGCTCTCAGCTTTGATGCTTTCTCAGTCAGAAGCTCCTGTACGGAAATAGTACGCTGCGCTGCCTCCTGATGATACTCTGCAGGAGTGCAGGTTTTGGCAAACCATGCAAAATGATCGCCTACACAGCTTTGACCGGCCTCATATGCGAATAATCCGGGAAGTACACCGTCCTTAACGATGCCGCAGGTACCTGGAACGCCTTTCTCCTCGAGAGACAGCAGCATATCTCCGGTCGATGTTCCGATGGCCATAAGCATTTTACCCGGACCGTCAATTTTGCAGGCTGCCACGGAAGCATGTGCATCAATGATTTCCACTGCAACGGCAGTGCCTTCCATGAGACCTGTTTCAGCAGCCATTTCAGCTGTCAGAAATCCGGCACGGGAACCCAGAGGCTTAATATCTTCCGACAATTTATCCTGCACCAGATTTTCAAGTTTAGGATGCAGTGCTTTAAAAAAATCCTTCGAAGGATATCCTGATTTATAATGATAAATAGCCTTATACCCAGCATTACAGGCACTTCTGGCTTCTGCTCCTGTCAATTTCCATACAATCCAGTCGCCGGCCTCAATAATACGGTCGGCAGCTTCATATATTTCAGGCGCTTCTTCTACAATCTGCATGATTTTCGGCACTAACCACTCATTTGATATCTTTCCGCCATATAGACTGAGCCAGGGTTCCTGCCTATCTTTTGCAACAGCATTCAGCTTATCGGCACAGTATTGTGCAGCATGATGTTTCCATAATTTTACATAGCTGTGAGGGTTATGCTCGAATTCAGGAAGATTACATAAGGGTGTACCGTCACTTTTTGTCGGGAGAATCGTACAGGAAGTAAAATCAACACCAATACCGATAATATCCTTTGGATCTGTTTTCGTCACCGACAGCAATTCCCGGATTGTAACACATAATCCTTCGACATAATCATCCGGAAACTGAAGTGTCCAGCTTTTCCCGAGCTTTGTTCCATCCGGAAGCTCACAGTCCATGACTCCGTGAGCATATTCATATATACTCGCTGCAGTCTCTTCACCCGATTCAATATTGAGCAGCAGTGCCCTGACCGAGAGTGTTCCATAATCCAAACCGATTGTGTACTTTGGCATGTTAAATCCACCTGTTTTCATGTATTGCTGATGTTTTACTGATAGGCATCAATGGATAAATCACTGTTCAGCTATTCAAGGTTTGCATGATACTCCCATAGTTTTTCAATATCCAAATTCTTCTCCTTAATAATCATCATTGCAGTTGCATCACCGAAAAGCAGAAGGCTCTGTTCAAACAGCGATGTCATCGGTTGTCCGGAATGAATCTCGTCGGGCATTTTCGCTCTGCTTTCTACAGGTATTCGAACAAACAGGTCTTCGATTTCTGTCAGGCTGCTATTTGGATTACTTCCAATGTGAATAACCTTTGCTCCGATGCTTTTTGCTTTTCGGGCTATTCCTACCGGAAAGAGTGTTCCGCCGCTGCCGGAGCCAATTATGATAACATCTTTATCTGTGATAGCCGGTTCGGTAATTTGTCCGACCACAACGCAGTGGATTCCCAGATGGGCATATCTTTTTGCGATTGCTTCGAGTGACAGCATTGTTCTTCCTACCCCTGCAAAAAACACTTTATCCGCCAGGACAATTGCGTTCATGTACTCCACAACCGTCTTTTTATCGATGGCACTAAGCGCCAGTCTGCATTCCTCAAGAACACTGTCCGCTGCGTTTTCAAAATCATTAACCTGAAACATAAAGACACCTGCTTTCCTGTTCTCGTTTTCGCTTTTCACCTTATGATCCCGGTATATTTTCAAAGGAGAATTTCCTTCCCTGTGTTTTTCAAAAATACTGCTACCTCTTCCCCGGTTGGAATCGACGGCTTCCCGCCCTTTTTGGTAACACACACTCCGGCTGCAGCATTTGCATATTCAATTGCCTTTTCAATGTCCCGCCCAAGACACAGCTGAATAGATAATGCTGCTCCAAAGGTATCACCTGCTGCAGTAGAATCAATTGCATTTACCTTGAACCCGGGTATCATTTTTGAAGTTGTTCCGTCATACAGCAGGGCTCCCCGGCTTCCCAGTTTCAAAACAACGTATCGCGGGGCGCATTCCCTGAATAGTTTTTGTGCTGCAAGAATAATGTTCTCCATCGTGTCCGCAGTTATTCCGGTAAGCGCTTCTGTCTCCGCTTCGTTCGGTGAAATAATAAAAACTCCGTTCAAACGGTCGAGTGGAATATTCATTGCCGGACCTGCATCCAGAAAAACAGGAATTCCTTTTGCTGCTGCCAGTTCAAAAGTCCTGTATACTGTTTCAAGCGGCATTTCAAATTGCATGATTACCATATCAAAATCGCGGGCATCAAAAGCTTTTTGGACATCTGCTTCCATTAAATTTGTGTTCGCACCCGGAATACCATAGGAAACGTATTTTCCTTCATCATTTACCATAATGGGTGCAAGTCCCGTCTGCTCGATGGAATCAAACACAACACAATCCGTTTGTACTCCCGCTTGATTCAATTCCCCGACTAAAGTCCTGCCGGATTCATCATCACCGACACGGCCGACCAACGTAACATCCGCACCCAGGAGAGCAGCTGCTACAGCCTGGTTTAAGCCTTTCCCACCGATTTCATAGGAATATGAGCCGCATACAACCGATATTCCATATACAGGAAGCTTTGGGACGCCGTATACCATCAAATCCATATTCATGCTGCCGACTACAAGTATTCTGGGTTTTGACATAGTATTACCTCTGATAACTTTCTTTGGGAATCGCGGACAAAAAGTACATTAAAAATGCAAATCCCCATATATGTTATCAATTTTCCCATTCTGATCCTTCAAAAAAAACTTCAAGTTCTTTAAATTTTGCACTGACTTTTTGTAATTGTGTCGAGACAGTGCGCAAATCTCAATCGGCAGAATAACTGTAAGATGAAATTAACTGTCTTTGTTTTATGATTGATTTCTGTCCTCATTGTGCACTAGATATGTATCTCTCCCGTCACTGTGTTTTTCCTGGAAGTATCCGACCAGTTTGCTCAACGCCATTTTCCCGCATATTTGTATGTAATGGTTTACTGATGTGATAGAATATAAACAACCGGCGGATAGTCGACGATATTCAAGTAGAAATATGTTTCTATTTGAATTGCTACTTTTAAGGAGGAATATTAATGAAAACTAGTCCTGAAGAAGCATATAATCAAAGACTGAAAAGGGTATTTGATGCCGTCCACCTCAAGCAGCCGGACCGGGTTCCTCTGGTCGTAGGATTTCAGGCTTTTCCCGAGTACACATATGGTGTGTCGATTGCGGAAGCTATGTACGATTATGATAAAGTTGCAGGTGCACTTGATCAGTTTTACGAAGAATATCAGCCGGATTTAGCTTGGGACCCGGTTTTCATGTATCCGGGAAAAGTTCTCGATATTTTGGATATCAAGTGGCTGAGATGGCCGGGATCCCGCAAATATGATCTGGACCCAAACACGATGTACCAGTTTATTGAAAACGAAAATATGAAAGAAGACGAATACGACGAACTGATCTTTGATCCGACACACTTTATCCAGTCCAAATGGATTCCCCGTTCGTTCGGAGCTCTCAAGCCTCTTGAAAAGCTGCGCCTCCGCGGCTCATTATGGGTATCATTTCTGAATTCCTTTGCCGTGTTCGCCGACAAAGATGTGCAGGGTGCACTGAAGGCACTCGTTGAAGCAGGCGAGGAACTTGTCAGGTGGAACCAGTTTCTGGCTGATTACGACCGAAAGTTGGAAGCAAAAGGTTTCCCTGTGGCATACGGTGCTTTTGGTTTCGCACCCTTTGACATGCTGGGGGATTCTCTGCGCGGGACAGTTCCGGTTTTGACTGATTTGTTTGACTATCCCGATGAAATTCTGCAGGTAACAGAGAAATTTACAAAAATCGCACTGGAGTCGGCAATAGATGGCTGTAAGGTAACGGGACGCCCCTTTGTATGGATTTGGCTTCATAAAGGCCTGGACGAGTTTATGTCCGATGCACAGTACAAAAAGTTCTACTGGCCAAGTCTTCAGAAATATCTTGTTGGTCTCGTGGACGCCGGTCTGACACCGGTCGTTTATTGCGAAGGAAAATATAACACCCGGCTGGAAATCCTGCGGGATGTGCCGGTTGGAAAAATTATATATAACTTTGAAACGGTTGATATGTTTAAAGCAAAGGAAGTTTTGGGCGATGTTGCCTGTATTGCCGGCAATGTGCCGAATTATTTACTATCATACGGAACTGTCGAAGAAGTGAAAGATTACTGTAAAAAACTGATTGATATATGCGGCAAAGGCGGAGGATTTATTATGGATTCGTCCGCACTGATAGATGATGCAAAACCGGAAAATCTCAAAGCTATGTTTGAGTTTACACAAACTTATGGTGTGTATTAAATTTTCTGGCCACTTGGTTATTCACAGTTAATCGCTAATTGACATTCCGGGGTTTTAGTCAAAATTACCCGCTATTACAAATTTATAGTGGTCTTCCCTTCTTTAATACGCAGGATCACACCACGCTCAGTTTCTTTTATTTTCACTGCCGGGCTCGATTTCACCGACATAATATTGGATAAGAAAATACTAGTATCGCCGGTAAAACCATCGGTTGTAATTGTAATTGTTTCACCTGTTTTTTCTATTTGAACATGTGCCTTAATCACTCCCGAAAGATCATGCACACTCTCACAGATGTGTGCTCCGTCCTGCAGATTGTAGACAGAAATCCTGGCGGACCCGGCATAGTCATATTCAGCTGTATCACTGTCTCCCCCTGTTACTATGACGGAATTTTCTCGTGCAAGAAGCGGGAATGAAAAATAATCATGCTTTTCCTGTACCCAGCCCGGTCCCGAAACCTGAAACCCCGTAATAATATTCGTCCAGATCCCTGAAGGTACATAGTAGGATGCAAGTCCGTCACTGTTGAAAATCGGAGCGCTCAACAGCGATGATCCCAACATGTATTGCTGGTCCAAATATTCACAGGTCCTGTCAAATGGAAATTCCAAAAACATCGGCCTCATCATCGGAATGCCTTCCGTGCAGGCCTGTACTGCAGCTGCAAAAAGGTAAGGCATGAGACTGAGCTTAAGCTTGGTAAAACGTTTTGAAACTTCCACAGCTTCCTCATCATACAGCCACGGAACCTTATATTCCTGATTGCCATGGTAGCGACTGTGAGACGAGAGCAATCCGAATTGCGACCAGCGCTTATATATATCAGGTGTACATCCTGCTTCAAACCCGCCAATGTCATGACTCCAAAATCCAAAGCCACAGAGTGAAAGCGACAGTCCGCCTCTCAGTGATTCAGCCATAGAGGCATAATTGGATAGGCAGTCCCCACCCCAGTGCACGGGAAATTTCTGGCTTCCGACAGTGGCCGAGCGTGCAAAAAGACAGGCATTCCCTTTCCCGAGCTTCTTTTCCAACACTTCAAAAACAGATTGATTGTATATATACGTATAATAATTATGCATACTTTCTGCGGAAGATCCGTCGAAATAGGAAATCCCTTCTTCTTTTGCTTTGCTTCCGTAAAAAGCATCTTTAACAGGAATTCTCTCTCCAAAGTCAGTCTTAAATGCATCAACTCCCATATCAATAAGGCTTTCAAGATATTTTTGATACCAGGCTTTGGCAGCGGGGTTTGTAAAATCTACCAATGCCATTCCTGCCTGCCAGCGATCCCATTGCCAGACATCTCCCGAGCCTGTATTCACGAAATAATTATTCTCCAACCCTTCTTTGAATAGAGGCGATTTCTGGGCAATATATGGATTTATCCAGACGCAGACACGAACTCCTTTGCTGTGGATCCGCTTTATCATATTTTCAGGATCCGGAAAACGGCTTTCATTCCAGCGAAAGTTTGTCCATTCAAAATCTTTCATCCAGTAACAATCAAAGTGGAAAGCTGACAAAGGTATCCCTCTTTCGATCATTCCCTCGATAAAGTGCATGACGGTTTCTTCGTTATACTCTGTAGTAAATGAAGTTGAGAGCCACAAGCCAAACGTCCAGGCCGGCGGAAGGGATGGTTTTCCGGTAAGATCCGTATACGTTGAAATGACATCCTTTACTGTATCTCCGCCAAAGACAAAGTACTCCAGTTTTTCACCGGCAACAGAAAACTGTGCCTTTGTAGCATTTTCACTCGCCACCTCAAAGGAGACCCGATCTGTTGTATTGACAAATACACCATAACCCTTATTGGTTATATAAAAAGGTATACTCTTATATGCCTGTTCACTGTCCGTGCCGCCGTCTTCATTCCAAATGTCTATCGACTGGCCGTTTTTTATAAACGAGGAAAAACGCTCGCCCAGTCCGTATACATTTTCTCCCGGAGAAAGCTCCAGACGTTCCCGCACAAAAGCTTTCTTGTCGGGATCAATAATATAAGCCATTGATTTTCCGGAAGTGGATGTCAGATATTTTCCGTCGTAAAAGTAGCTGATTCCCCAGTGTCCCGTTTTATTGATTCGAGCTTCAGTTTTACCGGAAAACAAAATGTAATGCGTTGCCGTTTCCTCGGTATGAACACGTGACGAATCCGCGCCTTGTAAATCCCCGGCTAAGCTAAACTGCGCTTCTTTCCGGCGGCTCCCTATATGGTTTTGAATGGTAATGCTGATTACATTATTTGCCGGAGAACGCAATGTAATAGTTAGAAGTCCACCGTCTGTCGTGTTTCCCCGATGTTCAATTTTTGTAAACGGCGCAAATACTGTGATGCTGTCCGCACAGCAGTCCGCTGAAAATAATTCCTTTGGGAAATAAATTTGGCAGTCTTCTTTGGCCAGCCACATTCCATTTGTGAATTTCATGAAAAGCCTCCGTATTATTTCTATTCAGCTTGATCTATATTTATTTATCCAAAAGATATGGTGCGGAAGCAGTCATCTGTTTCCGCACCACACTGTTCATCTAATGGTGTGTCAGATCATTACTGGAATTTGGGTCTATTTTTTCGAACACTTGCTTTACCGCCCTGTATACAAAGGTACATTATGATTTTGCTCCATCAATCTCCCTCCACTTCGCTTCAATAGAGGCGCATGTAGTGTCCTTATCTGCTTTGCCTCCAACATATTCCTGCATGGCCAGACCAAAAGCATTCCAGAAACTGTCAGTTGAGTAAATTACAGCCAGTGTACCGGATCCTTTTTCGGCTACAGAAGCATTACCCTGTTTAATGATTTCAAAATTCGATTCTTTTGTAGTTGCAACGGGGGGAAGTACGCCTGCAATATCGGTAAACCATGCTTTTCCATAATCTGATGTATACCACCAGTTAATGAAATCCAGAACTTCCGGCAGTACTTTTGAATCTTTGTATATTCGAAGCGCCTGGTCTGATCCGGTTATGACCTGGCATTGTGCGGCATTTTCAGATACCGGATATCCTGTAAATCCAATTTTAATTGAAGGATCTATTTTAAGCACATCAGCTTCAATCCAGGCACCCTGCCCGGTGACCATTGCTGCTTTTCCGGATGCGAATGCAGCAATTTCTGCACTTAGGTCCGTCTCAAGGGGCTTAGCATCTCCATACTTCTTGATCAAGTCCATAAATGCAAAGAAATTATTATACAGTTCCGGATAATCAGAGAATTTTGCTTCTCCACTTTCGAATTTCTTAATGAGACCCGGCACATCCGTTGTTGAAGCATCCAAGAAATGCTGGAATACATGTTTGTATACCCACCACTCAAACAAACCAGAGGTAAATGGTGTAATACCGGCTGCTTTCAGTTTTACGCAGGCAGCTTCTAATTCAGTCATCGTTTCCGGGACTTTTGTAATACCTGCCTGCTCAAACAGAGCCTTGTTGTAAATGAGTCCGAAGTAATTCCCTTTGATGGCCAGACCATACATACCTTTGCCTGTACTGTCAGCCATAACTGCCTGAATAGCCGGCAGCATTGTTTTCATTAAAGGCTGATCAGACAGATCCAAAGAGTATTCCTTATATACATCAATTTCTTTTCCCGACGTTGAAGCAAAAATATCAGGAACATCTCCTGAGTTCAATTTTGCTTTTAATAATGTCGGGTAATCACTCTGTGTTGTTTCGTAATTAATGGTTACATTCGGTTTAACCGTTTTATACTCAGCTATCAGCTTCCCAATTGCATCTGCATACTCCGGCTGGTTTATGAACATGTTAATATCCACTGCCTTACCAGAAGTTTCACTTGCTGTCGTAGTTGCAGCAGGAACCGTAGTCGTTGCTGCTGCTGGTTTATCCGTTGCTGAAGTACTGGTACTTCCTCCTGTGCTGCAACCGGCTAATACCGATGTCAGCATCGTCAAACACAGAAATGCGCTCAAAAATTTTTTCATAGGACTACCTCTCTCTCTTTTTTATATTTTCAATTGATGATATTTAGCCAAAGGAAGGATGTCTCCCCTCACGCTCAAAACAGTTAGAAAATTATGAAAAAAGTATTATTATCCTTTGATTGCGCCTGCTACCACCCCGCTGACTATATATTTCTGTAAAAGAACAAAAATGATAATGGAGGGGACTACTGCCAGTACCATTGCAGTCATTGCATACTGCCACTGTGTATTAAATTGTCCGACAAAGGTATATGCAGCAAGGACAAGAGTTTTAGTTTTGACTGAACTGTTAACCATAAGAAGCGGAAGCAGGAAATCGTTCCAGATCCACATAACATCCAGTACAATAACCGTTACGGTTACAGGCTTGAGTAACGGAAAAATAACTGACCAAAAGGTTCGTAGAGTTGAAGCTCCGTCAATGCAAGCACTTTCATCCAACTCCTTTGGAATTGTTTTCATGAAATTATAGTAAATAAAAACGGCCATGGGGATTCCAAACCCCCAGTATTGGATGCCGAGACCTACTCTGCTTCCTGATAAGTGAATGACATTCATGACCTTCAGTAGGGTAATCATGATTGTCTGGAAAGGAATAAGCATTGGAGTAATAATGAAAACGTATGCAAATCTTGTATATCTCGTTCTTCTCCTGTCGAGAATATAGGAAGCAAGAGAAGCAAATCCCACAATCCCCAGAATGCCAATTGTAGTAATAATCGCGTTATTCATAAAAAGAGTCTGATAAGACATCTTGTCCGTCACATATGAAAAGTTTTCAAGTGCCAGTTTTTTCGGAAGAGCTATTGCGTCAAGAACTACCTCATTAAAAGGTTTAACTGAATTGAGAAACATTAAGAAGACAGGATAGATGTATACACACGCAACTCCGATTATCAGGATCTCAAACAGGGTTTTTCCAATTAATCTTTTTGTTTTTCTTTTCATTACATGGCAACCTCCCTGCTCCGGAATCCTTTCAATACAATCTGGGTGAGTACAAGAACAACAAAAAAGAATACGAGTGATTCTGCCGATCCAAGCCCGTAATTATTATTTTGAAAAGCCTCCCGGTAAATATTCAGGGTTACACTGTAAGTTGCCTGACCGGGTCCGCCTTTTGTCAATGCCAGAATGATATCAAAAACCTTAAGGGAATTTGTCAGAGACATGAACATGCAGGTTGTTATTGACGGCCACAATAATGGAAGGGTTACTTTATAAAAGCGTTTCCAAGGCGACGCTCCATCAACTACAGCCGCTTCGAGTATTTCCATTGGTACAGCTTGAAGTCCGGCAATATAGAGCACTATATAAAATCCTAAAGACTGCCATACACCCACCATAACAACCGAAAAGAATGAAAGATTCCAATCTCCAAGCCAACTCCAATTCAAAAAGCCCCAATGTGTCATTTCAAATATTTTGGCAAATCCCTGTGTAAATATAAATTTCCAAATGAATCCAACAATGATCATACTCATAATATAAGGAATAAAAAATATACCTCGAAGCAAATTGGCTGTTTTCAATTTCTGAACAAGGATTACAGCAAGGGTCAGCGCCAGAACATTTGTTAAAATCATAAAGACAATCGTATATTTCCCTGTAAAGATCATCGCATTTGCAAAATCCTGGCTGCCGATAAATATCGTCCTAAAATTCTCCAGTCCAATAAATTTGGGAACCTTTGCAATTCCATTCCATTCGGTCAGCGAATAATAGCCGCTCATTGCGAAGGGAACATATATCATAATGGAAATTAGAATCATCGCCGGAATGGTCATTGCAAACGTTTCTATTTTTTCCTTCGTTTTACGCCTCATCGTATTTTGTTCCTCCATACGAACGAATGTAAATATTTGGAATACGTATTCATATGTATTTAAGTCGTATACTAAATAAAGTCTAGCTGTTATTTTTTTTGTTTTCAAGTGCTGAATTTGAAAACACTCGGTTTAATTATACAAGTTGCATAAAGTATAAACGTAAATTGCGAGCAACTTGTATGATTTAACAAGTTAATTTGTACAATTTCTTGTGGATTACTATTTCAATTTTTTTTATAAATTGTATATTTATATGTATATTTATCAAAATATTTACATAGATTCTGGATATACAACCATTTACTAAATTTTTTAGGGAGGCCGCAATGAAAGTCAGCATTAAAAAAATAAGTGAAGTCACCGGGTTTTCTCAGGCAACTGTATGCAATGCACTTAATCATAAACGAGGTGTCAACAAAATTACTTCGGCCCAGATAATCAAAGCCGCTAAGGAACTCGGCTATATTTCGGAAGCATCGATTTTCAGAATCAAAATCATCATATATCGAAAAAGCGGCTCGGTCATTGAAGACAGCCCCTTCTTCTCTCTCGTCATGGATGGAGCCGAGATCGCATGCAGGGCAGCCGGACTTGAACTTATAGTCGTCTATTTGGACAAGCGCAACTCTGAATACCATGATCAGATCCGGTGGCTTATCAGTGACACTACATCCGGACTGATTGTTATCGGAAGCGAATTGGAAGAAGAGGAACTTGATCGGTTTAGAATAGCAAAATGTCCGGTTATGCTGATAGATTACTGGTGCAATGATATGTCGTTCAATTCGTTGATGGCAAACAATTCCGCCTCCATGGTCCAGATAGTTGAATATCTGGTTAAGAAAGGTCATAAGAAGATTGGATACTTGCGGGGCAAAATTCGGATATATCCATTTCGAGCCAGAAGTTCTGCGCTTCGTAGTGTTCTGGCCCAGCACAATCTGCAGCTCGCGGATAAATATACCGTTACAATCTCAACCTCAATGGACGGTTCCTACAACGATATGGCGGCTTATCTGAAAACCAACCCTGTGCTTCCTACTGCTTTTTTTGCGGATAATGATGTAATTGCAGTCGGCGCCATGAAAGCCCTTAAGGAATTTGGTTATCGAATTCCCGAAGATATTTCACTGATTGGCTTTGACGATCTGCCATTTTGCGAAATTACATCACCGAAACTTACCACAATACGGACGGTCAAAAAAGAATTGGGTCAGATGGCTGTAGAAAAAATTCTGGACATGGTAAAAAACGGGGATCATATTAAGACAAAAGTGGAGATATCAACAACATTTATTGAGAGAGACAGTGTAAGGGAATTGGGTCACTGAAACACATATCCGTATTTTCTTCACTCTTCACTCACTTTTTTGAAAAATGTTGAATCAATATCAAAATAAAGCAAGTCAGGCAGGGATAATACAGCATGAAAGCAATCGAAACGAAAGGTATTTTTACAGAAAATAAAAGAAGGCCTGCATCCTTCAATATTTCGCAGCGCTCTGAACTTTGTCTGAAACATATGATGAAGATGGCAGATCACCGGTTCGGTGATGTACCTTTTGTGGGAGCCACATTGGGAGAAGATCCGCCGCATCTGGTCCACCATCGCCTGGACTGGACTGAAGTGCTTCCTTATTCTATTTATGGATCGATCATTGCTCGTTTCTTGACAGGAGCGAATGTTGGAGAAGAGATTCAGCTCTCGCAGCGCGATCTTATGCTCAGACACTTCAATAAGCTGGATGGATTGATATATTCACCTCATTCACTCTGGAATAAAAGCTATCCGCTTTGTCTTTGGGAACAGGCACGCACTCTTTATGCCCTCATATACTGGTATCGTGATTCTGAAGACGAGCAGATTTTGCAGCTTGCAGATGGGATCGTCAGCGGTTTGTTCAATTTGTCTTCTCAGAAAGGCCAATTTAGGATTTTCCCGCAGAAATTGATAAGGCAGTCAGGTATGGGGATATATAATCCCGGAACACTGATTGACCCGCTGACCCGATATTTTGAATTGACCGGAAATCTCAAAGCATACATGCTTGCAAGCGGTTTGACCCGGTTCATACTTGATCCTGCCAATGGCTATTTTAACGGTAAACATAATGTAATGGTTTCCTTCCGGACGGCTGCCGCTGTAATGAATGGCCTGTCCAAATTTGCTTCACTAAGCCGGGAACCTGAATTGATTACCCGGGTCAAATGCCTTCACGACCAGATGGCCGGAAAATGCACTTCCTTCGGCAGCACCCCATGCACTGAGCCTGCCTGTACGGATATGGAATTGAACTGGAGCGCCTTATCTCTTATCCGGCTTGGTTACGATGAATATTGGGATCAAATTGACCGCTTTATCAGAAATCAGACCGCAGAAGCTCAGTTTTTGGATCCTTCTGAATGGGTCAGAGAAAAAGCTTTAAAGGGAGAGCGCATGAATAAATCACGCTGGGTGACAGAACAGTATTCTGCTGATTTACTGAAACCGCCCTATGATGATTATGACCAAGTTGTTGAAAGGTGCGTCGGCGGCTTTATGTGGGCAACCGCCCGGGAGCATCTTTTTATTCCGGCATCCGTTATGCTCTGCTGTTCCAGCCATGCACTTCGAAGTTTTGAAATTATTATGGAAAATGCACTGCAAGAAAAGGCAGCGGGTATTTTTGTCAATCTGCATTTCAATTTTGAAAATTTGATTGGCGAGATTATCAGTTATGAACCCTATCTGGGAAAAACAGTTGTGATTCCAAAAAAGGATTGTGACCTGTACATCCGGATTCCGGAACATGCGATAAACAATAAACTTGCACTATTTGAAGGCGATCAGCCTGTCTCAATTGTAAAAACCGGCCGCTACATCTATTGTAAAGGGGCGCAGTCCGGAAAGGAATATCGACTGGAATTCCCTTTGAACAAACGTGAAACGGTTGAAAAGCAGTCTGTTTTGAACCATGAACAGGATCGCTTTGTCGGTGAAGAGGAATATCAGGTGAACTGGCGAGGAAATACGGTGATATCTGTTCTTCCGGAATCAGGAGAAGAGAAACGCATCTATAAAAGAAAATACCTCGATACTGACCATGTACAATATGAAGAAATCAGACATTTTATTCCTGAAAAGCAAACATTGTACTAATATTATCTGTAAGGTCAGCACCGGGTAATTTTTTGGGTGTTTACGCTAAGCCCAGGGATATGACAATGGTAACCGTATCTGCATCTGTAATGATCGAGCCTGCTGCCGTGCTTTGTGAAATCACATAGCCTTTGGCAGCTGCATCACTATTTTGATAGTTGAATACGATCTTCATACCGAGACTGCTGCTGATAGCGGTGCAGCCTGCCTCGTTCTGCAGCGGTGACAGAAAGTCGGGAACGACAATTTGTTTGCCAAGGGAAATCACAAAATTAATAGTGCTTCCGACAGCAGCGTAATCATTCTGAATCGATTGTCCAATAATTTTGCCGCTGGATCCTGCATCGCCATAGCTGCTGGAGAACGCGAGGTTAATATTGGCACCCTTTGTATTTGCATCAGCTTCCCAATTCAATACATCCAGTTTTGTTTTTCCAAGAAAACTGGCTACCTGAACCTTCCCAAGTGAACTGCTTATCGTTATCCCCACACCCGGATTAATACTTGATCCGGCGGCAGCACTCTGAGCAAACAGATTTCCTATACTTACAGAATCACTGTACTGATCTTTATATGCCAACGTGATATTGTTCGTTTTTCCCCATGAATCAGCTCCGCCCCTGCTCATGGTCCCGAAGTCAGGCACCGTGACTTTGTTTGTTGCAGTTCCGGAAGATGATATCATAACAGTAATGTGCTCCGCATCCGTCAGTACAGTATTGGGGGCAGGACTTTGGCTGATTATATAGCCATATCCAACCGCAGTACTGTTCTGGTAGCTAAACAGTACGGTAACACCATCCGTCTGGCCGAGCGCTGAACACTGCGCCTGGGTCATCCCGGAAAAATCCGGTGCCAATAATTTCATGCCTAAGGAAACAGTAACCGTGATAGTAGTCCCCGGATCGACAAAATCGTTTTTGATGGACTGGCTTATAATTTTACCTGACGATCCTTTCTCTCCGTATTCTGTTGTGAACTTGAGACGGATGTCGGCACTCTTCGTATTTGCAGTATTCTGCCAGGTTGTTATTTCCAGCTTTGACTGCCCGATAAAACTGGCAACATCAACACGTCCAAGGGAATATGTCAGCTTAAGCTCATCGCCGGCCTTCATGTTTGTACCTGCAGAGATGCTCTGGGCATACAGTTTTCCTTTATCATTAATGCTGCTGTATTTTTCAATGATTATCAGCGTTATGGTATTCGATTTGGCCCAGGCTGTCGCTTCATCTTGTGTCATGGCTGAGAAATCCAGTACTGTTATTGGTTTTCCAATCGATATAACAACCGTTACCGGATCCGTTTTATTGATTTCCGTATCTGCAAGAACACTCTGTGAAATTACATTTCCCGATTCGATATAATTGTCATATGCTTCCTGAAGCGTTATATCTACACCGTTGTCACTTCCCCACTGCAGAACCTCGCCGGCTTTCATGGAAGAAAAATCTGTCATAACTACTGTTTCTGTTGCGGCTTTCGGACCAAGGGAGACGTTAACCGTCACTCTGCTCTTCCTCTTGAAATTGGCTTCTGTATCGTCCGTCATTGTGTAGCTGATCACCTTATCGACAGCGACTACATCGCTGTTGGCTGTTGCAATTTTGACGCCGGTCAGCTTGTTGTCGCTGATCCAGGTCTCAATCTGACTGGTTGTCATGGATGATATGTCAGGGAAGGTAATAGCTTCATCAGGATTTGCTCCCAGCGATACTTGAATCGTTATCGTTGCATTTTTTCGAATTGTCTTTCCTGAAGCAATTTCCTGGGTCAGGATTATTCCATTATCCGTGCTGAAGTCATACACACTCTGTGCGGATAAAGTAATTTTATTTTTTGAAGCCCAGTCAGTCGCATCAGTCAGTGTCATACCCACTAAAACGGGAATCTTCACACTGTCTATGGCGGTGTAAATAAAGTAACCGCCGACAAGAAGGACTGCTGCCACAGCTGCCGCTATGATTATTGTAATTTTCTTCCTGTTATTTTTTACTGCTACAAATTTTTCCTGACTGTAACTTTCGGGTTTGCTGGTTTCGCTCATGGTATCCAGGTAACTTCGTCTCTCATTCATCCCAAATCACCCCTTCCCGCATATTTTTATAACGTAAGTTTCCCGTCGCGTAAGTGGAGGATTATGTCGCTCTGGCTGGCAACTTCATCCGAGTGCGTAACGATAATAATTGTCTTCTGATACTCATGCGCAAGGGTTTGGAACAATTTGATGATTTCTTTCTGGGTAGCCGTATCCAGGGCACCAGTCGGTTCATCTCCCAGAATGAGATCTACATCTTTGGCAATTGCGCGCGATATTGCAACTCGCTGTTGTTCACCGCCGGAAAGTGTAGTTACGATACGGTCTGCTTTTGTTTTGACAATTCCCACCGTATCAAGGATCTTATACGCAAGGTCTTTCTTATTTCCCGGAACCTTGTGGTCAATTATCAACATGTCCGCTTCCACATTTTCAACTGCAGTCAGGTAATTCATCAGGTTGTATTTTTGAAAAATAATGGCAATATTGTTACGGCGGAACAGTGTATATCCCATAGCTTTAATGTCTTTTCCCTGAAATTTGACCATACCCTTTTCCGGTTGGTCCAAGGCGGCCGCAATGGCAAGCAAGGTTGATTTTCCGCTTCCCGAAGGTCCCAGGATGGTGTAGAACTTACCCTTATCAAAACTATAAGTTAAGCCGTCAAGGATTGTCCTTTTCATTCCGCCGTCCAAATAACCGTATTCAATATTTTGCAATTCAAAAAAATTCTCACTCACAAGAATACCTCCTTTAATAGCAATAAAAATCCTGTAAAAAGCCGATCTTGATTTCGGAAATGATCAATTATCATCCTGCAGGATCTGCCTTGGCTTTTAACCCATAATGACAATCAACGGGATACTGGAACCGATAAGAACAAGTACAATACTGGCAAGAAGCAATTCGCTGATAACGGAAGCATCTACCGCTACATTGAATTTGTCTGCTACATTCTGCATATCGACTTCTCCATAAAGGGATATGCTCGACTGTCCCCTGCCCGGGAACTGATTGGCCGTGGTCGTCGTGCCGGTACTGGCAATAAGGCTGGTTGATGAAAGAAGCTGGTTCTCAATGATCCAGTTACTGACAACACCTGAGGTCAGGTTGCTTGTTGCGACAGAAACACTAAAAGCTACAATGGCTATGACAAGAATTTCAAACATAAACTGGGTAATAATTTTAAGCCGTCCCTCGCCGCTGGAGAGCAGAAGTCCGATCTCGAATTTTCTGTCCCGGACAAAAATTGTGACTAACGCCAGTATGATCATGGCTCCGGCAACAAAAACAACCCCAATGAGAATGGATGTAATGAAAGAGATAAGGTTCAGAGGCTTGGTCAGCGACTCGTATTGAGAATCATCTGAAGAGAGGATATGGTATTGCGAAGTAAGGTAGGGTGTACTTGCTGTTTTGAATGCATCAACATGGTCGGCGCTGTCCAAAAGGAAAACAATCGTACCATCCGTCTCATCTGTTGCAGTTGTCCCGTTGAGGCTGTCAATTACAGCATTGGATGTAAATATTGTATTAACATCAAAAGTGGTTTTAACGGCTGTATAGATCCCTATCACTGTATAATCTACCGATGATGATGTTGTAGTCGTCGTTTTTGCCGCCGCATTGCTTTGACCGCTTTGGGCACCCGGCTGCGACTGGCTGGCTTTTGCCAGTTTGATAGTATCACCTACCTGCAAGCTGTTGGCCGTTGCTACATCTTGCGATATTATTACTACATTGCTGGTATTATTCACATCATCAGCAGACAAAGTCTTACCTTCTTTAAGCGTGACATTACCCAGCACAAAATCCAGATTATCGGTAGAATTTGTTCCGCTGAGAGTGAAACTGCTGAAATTTCTCTGGAAGGTATCACTTGATGATGTTGTTGATGCCGGAGTTACGGTATCAGAGTCAGCATTGGCCGATTCTGTGACATAATAACTCGTCACATAAGGACTTGCAGCCATTTTTGCGGCAACTGACAGAGAAAGCGCAGGCGGACGAGTCCTTGTTGCTGTCTTCCCGGGAGTATTATTAGCAGACATCAGCGAAGTATAATCCAACTTGTATTCAACAGCACTTCCAATCTGGCTGCGAATGTACTCCTTGGATTTTTGGACACTCTTCTGGATAATAAATCCGGAGAAAATAAGGTTAAACACAACAAACAGAATTACAAACAGCATTACCGTTTTCGCGGGCCGGCGGATCAGACTTTTCCAGCCATGAATAAAAATTCTTTTCATTTCTCGAACCTCCCAGATTTCTCATGCATAAATCCAAAAATCAGCATTAAAAATAAAACCATTTTCGTTATGGATTGATATGACTAGCAGGATTGGATTGATTGATTGCGGCTTTTTCTAAATTGAGTCTAAATTGAGAATTAATCATGATACAGATAAAAATAGTCGTCATTATTATGTCAAATTAATATGTTGCCTTTGAGTCAGCACTGCATGAATGTTAAGGCAAATAAGTGTGAAAAATGAGTATACTTTTTTATTTATCCGGCAAAATAAAAATGGACAAAGAAGTCCCCTTCGGTGTTTCTGGAGGTTCATTACCAAAAGGTAACATGGCAAGCGGCTTCGCTGGTGCTTTACAGGCGTGTCATCACATGACCTGCCTGTAAAAGCTCTTGAGAAGTCAACGATTTTTCGGACAATCTGCTAAGCAACACTTTGCAGATGCAGTTGTTGCATGTCTCCAACTCCTGCGGAGTCATTTTGTCCAAGAAAATGTCCGCATCCCCCACAGATAAAAAAATAGAGCTCAAAACCCTTACGGTTCTGAGCTCTATATGTGGTGCGCCCGGGCGGAATTGAACCGTCGGCCTACCGCTTAGGAGGCGGTTTTCAAAGTAACAGTACGCTTAACTTTTATGTCAAAAGTGCCTGTTTTCAGGCCTTTTCGGGTAAATAGTTAATCCTGCAGTTACTACGATTAACCCTATAATTACTTTAAGTGGGGACAAAGTGGGGACATTATTCCTTTGGTCAGACGTTTTGTTGTAGCATCGTTGTTGTTCCATGTATGCGTATAGATTACACTTTCATACTCAACAAAAGTCGACTCAATCTACCTGCGCAGAGACCTTTTTTCACTATATGAAAGATGAGTGGTCTTATGCAAGGTCTAAATCTTCCAAATATTCTTGTATTAACACAGATTGCTTGTATTTTTCAAATTCATTCTTTCTTTCTTTTAAATACGCCCGATGTTGAATAAATGTAACGCCTTTAAGTTCACTAATTAAATCTTCCAAAAAGTCTATTTTCTTATCAATTTGAGGAACTTCACTTCCACTCCATGACCCTGAGCTAGGAAACAATGGAATGTTTGCAAACGCTGTAATCTCATCGGAACATTTTAAAAATTCTAAGATATATTTTTTTCTGTCTCCTGAAAAAAATGTAGTTATAACTCCAAAAATCATTTCCATTCTCTCTATATTTTGAAAATTTAGATTTATATAGTTTTTTATCCACTCTATTTTATAATTTTTAATTGTATCAGATGTGCTAGAGCTATTTGCAAATACTATACGCCCCCCACTTTCATCCATATAACCATATTTCTTTACAATCAGATTATTGCAAGCAATTGTAATAATCTCTGAACAATTTTCAGATTCCCACATTTTTTCAAAAGCTTCATTCTCATACGATGATATATTAGCTTCTCCAGCAAGTTTAATAGTAAATTGATTCCAAAAATCGATATTTCTATTGACTAAAACTTCTAATAGTTTTCCATAATAGTCAAAATGATTTCCCATTGATATAAGGTATAGTTTTTCGAGATGCAATATATTATCTTCAAATAGACTTAGAAGAAAATCTATTTTTTCATCATCTACTACTCGCTCTAGAAAATTTGCTGCCAAGTATGTCTTTTTTTCTGAAGCTTCTATTACGATTTCGCTAACTTCGCTAACAATACTTTTATCAACAAATATATATTTACTCAGACAACTCACACTTGGAAATATTGGCTCTTCAAAATTCAATTCCCTTTTAACAAAAGCAAGTAATTTTGAAACATAAGTATCATTAATATCCTCTTCAGGAATTAATTGATAAAATATGCATTCCCACTTTCTCTTATTTTTATAATCATATGCTTCTAATAATATCTCGGTTTCTTTTAATCCAATATTTTTTATCAGAAAGTTAATAATTCTTTCTGGATAGTTACCATATGGCGCACCGCTTTCCAAATATATTTTCGCAACATTAGTATATTTAGTTATAGTATCTTCTAAAATGGAAAATACTACACATATTCCACTTTGAAGTGACCACTCTTCTTTATCTCTTTTCTCTAGTTGCTCATTACATATTTTAAACATTAATTTATAATCTTCATCAGCAAAAGACTTGACTAATTTTTCGATTTCTTCTTTTCTATCAGCTTCGTCTTCTTGCCACGTCTTTCCTTTATAATAATCTTTGATTAATGTATTGTAAATTGTAAATTCTCTGTTCTTTCTATATTTGCAAAATATACCATCATATATAATATCAAGCCATTTTAAATGCTTTTCAATTTCATACAAGACTTTGCATTGTTCAAATGATGGTTCTTCCCATGTATCAACAAATAATTGTTTAATACAATCACAGTCATAGGCAATTACCTCTTTACAATCTTTTTCTTGTAATCCACTAGCATGTTGAATCGATAATAATCGTTCAATATATTCTTTGTATAAATCATTTCTATATAAGTTTGATAAATTTTTCCATATCAAAAAACGGATATTCTTACTGCCCTCTGATAAAATAATATTTAGTCTTATTAGATTTATACTTCTAGCATTTTCTCCTTCTTCCGCTCTATCTATTGCGCATTGCAAATATTTTTCAAATACGTGTAACATACATACTGTAAAATTAATATTTTTACCTTCTTCACTGTGGTTCCACATACTCTCAATAAACTCATATTCTTTAATGTAATTCATCTTGGCTGAATTTTTGTCATAAGACAAATCATTTGTAAACGCAAAATAGAAATCCATTACTGAATCAGGTCTTTTATCCAACAGGTTAAATAGCAGTTCACTTGCATCACAAAAATATTTAGAATATTTATAGCCACTAAGTATTTTGACTTCCAGCATATTAATACTATGATTATTTTTTTTGTCATCAAAACTAAACTTTGTCAAATCATCGCTGACAATTTCCATCCTATCAATGTTTTCTTTTAATAAACATAATGATTTCTCCTCGTTCAGTGCGTGAAAACAAGTCAGATAATCCAATTGAAATTCAGGTTTTGCTAAGTCCCAACTTTCATTAACCTGTCTCTCAATATATTCTTTGATTTCATTTGTATTGAATATGGAAATCAATGTGTTTAGGGCGTAAAGCAACTTATTTTTATACTTTGGAAATCCTAAATCTAATAGTTTAATCATAGAAATAGTTTTCTTTTCTATAAGCACATATTCAATAATATAATTACCGAAGCTTTGATCACTGACCTTTACAACTTCATCTTGATACATATCAATCAATTCTTTTGAATTCAAATCATGACAAACCTCAATGAATCTATTTATATTTATATTGACTGCTTCCAATATCTGAAGGGCTATTTTACTTTCCTTAAAACGCAATGGTCCTAATAATGCAATTGCAAATAGAGAATTAACCATCTCATCGTTCAATTCTTGACTATCAATAATTTTTCCATAGTAATTTTTAAAAATATCAATAGCACTATTTATAGCTATGTATCCTTTTTCAATTGACATTTTACCGGCCATAACAGCTAATCTAATATTCCCTTTTGCTATTTTAATGATTCTATCTAAATAGTCAGCGTTTTTTATTCCTAAATTATTATCAAGTATCTTTATTACATCTTCGCTTTTTAAAGGTTTAATTGGTACTTCTGAAGGGATTATATATTCACAAACCAAACTTTTCACTCTGTTTTTTGCATAATCTCTAACCGTCATTACAACTTTTATATTAATCCCGTCTGGAACACTAATAATAAAATCCATTACATATTTTAAACTAGTCGCTTGATTTGCATCATCGATAAATAGTAAATAATTTCCTTGAGTAGAAATATAATATTTTATATCATTATAAAGCAATTCTCCGTTATTTTTTACGCACAAAACTTTCCACCCATTATCTTTAAATGTCTTGCATATTTCCAAAGCGATTTTTGTTTTCCCTGTACCAGAACTACCAGTTATCAGAGTCAATATAGAATTAGATACATTTGAATTTAGAATCGCCAACTCTGTTTCTCTACCCCAAAATCTCATATTAAGAGGAGCATTCATTCCATTTTTATCATACGCATTAATAAAATCTTCTATATCAAAAATCTGTTCTGTGTCAACCGGAATATTTAAATATTCTGTTGCCAAAAACGGATAATTAACAAGCAAATCATGTGATATTGTACCCAGTCCTATCATTTCTATTCTAATTCCAGCAATCAAATTTTCTAGCTCTACCACCTGTTCCACATGAATATTAGTAGAGATATACGCACAAATTATTTTTTCTATTTTATCTACAGGTAATACCAATTTATCCTGCTCAAAACAAGAGAGGATATCCTTTTGCAATTTACTAAACGGATTATCTTCTACTGAACCATACATAATTAATATAAACGTACCATCTTCGTTTTTTACAAATGAATCTGGAGTTCCTTTTGTTGTTTTATTTGTTCCTGTCTGCACTCCAAGAGGTTGTATATTTTTGAACTGACATTTTTTAAACAAATAGGCATCAAACAACTTTTGAAAACTCCCACCATCAAGTTCTTTGATTGCATTTTGAATTGCATTTATTCTGCTCACTACGCTCACACTTCTTTCATAATATGGTTTATCCATATATTTTTCGTTTTCTTTTAACAAGCGTGTATAAAAAATATTATTTATTTTGTAATTTTTATTTAATCATAAGCGTCAAAAACATATTATCACCTTCGATGTTGAACTATTCGGTAACTTGTGACATCATCACTGAAAGAAAATATTATTAAAATTATAACATATTTTTCCTATACCTTTCGAACAGGTTCGATTCCTGTTCGAAGCGCCAACATGAAAACCGCTCATACGAGCGGTTTTTCCTTTGTTTGCAGGCCTTTCCGGGTTTTTATAAGTGTAAAATTTCGCCCTAAAAACACCCAAATTTACACTAAAATGTATCCTTTTTCCAATAAATTCAACACGAAATTCAACACGAAATATCAGTTGCTGTGTGTTGTGGCTCCGCCAAAACATTTTG
>Ga0209123_1001042_pt1 | contig 29792 bp, 25 predicted proteins | sample BarGraIncu00431A_FD_184500 | JGI IMG/M metagenome (GOLD analysis project Ga0209123, IMG submission 184500) | Arctic peat soil microbial communities from Barrow, Alaska, USA - Barrow Graham LP Incubations 004-31A (SPAdes) (version 2) | ecosystem: Environmental > Terrestrial > Soil > Wetlands >... | reverse complement strand
TGACCCTCTGCTTGTAAGGCAGATGCTCTCCCAGCTGAGCTATGCTCCCACATGTATTTATCAGACTAGTATAGTCTACATCATTTCATAAAACTTGTCAACAACTTTATATGTTAACTGTTTTTTTACTCTTTTGTTTACTTCCTCGCCTACGAGTACTTCACTATATTATAAGATTTTCTTATAGCTGTCAACCACTAATATAGTTAATATCCATATATATTTAAGTTATACTCCCTATTGATCTAATTTACTTCAATTCTCTCCCCTTTGTGCTACCTTTTATCTATGACTTAGCTTCTTTGAGTAATTTTCCAATATCTTCATGATTAAATTCATAATTCTTGTTACAAAAATGGCATTTAAGTTCTTCTGTTTTACCATCACTATATATTTCTTCCAAATCCTTTTTACCTATACTTATTAATGCCTTCTCAACTCTTTCTCTAGAACAATCACATTTATACATTGGCTTAATCTCTTCATGTATTTTAAGTTCCATATCTTCAAAAATGAATTCTAAAATTTCTTCAATATTCATCCCTTTTGCTATAAATTCAGTTATTGATGGAATTTCTTCAAGTCTATATGTAATTATATCAGCTAAAAATTCATCTGCGCCAGGCATCATTTGGATTATAAACCCTCCTGCAGCTTTAATACTCATGTCAGTGTCAACTAAAACTCCTAGTCCAACAGCAGACGGTGTTTGCTCCGAAACAGTAAAATAATATGCTAAATCATCTCCAATTTCACCAGTAGCAATTGGTACTTGACCGACATATGGCTCCTTTAGGCCCATATCTCTTATAATTCTTAAATAACCATCAGTTCCAATTGCACCACCTACATCAAGTTTTCCTTTTTCATTTGCAGGCAAATCTACATTAGGATTTCCTATATACCCTTTTACACTTGAATCAGCATGAGCAGTTACTACCACACCTTTGGCAATACCTCCACCATCAATTTGCATTGTTAAACTATCCTCTTTAGACTTTAGCATGCTTCCCATAAGAGTACCAGCTGTTAGCATCCTACCAAAAGCTGCTGATGCCGTTGGCGCACATAAATGCATTGTAACTCCCTCATTTACTAAATCCGTAGTTATTGCTGCGACTATTCTAACCTGGCCTTCCTTTGCAGTAGCTATAACTAATTTATCCATATACTAACCTCCTTCTACTATTCTTGTTTTTTACTTCTTAAGTACATAACATATTCGCTCTGTGCTATCGCTTACTATTTTATCTTCGTAGTTATCCATCTTTTTAATTATTTCGAACCCAATTTCTTTTATAACTTTTTCTACATATTTTTCAGTGTAAGCTCTTTCTGAGTGTTGTTCATCAAAACGTCTATATACTTGTCCCTCTTTTACAAAAAAAGTTAAATTCATTTCTACTATGTCATTTTCTAAATAATTTTCCCAAATGTAGACGACATCATCCGAATCGTAATTAAAAATATTATTACCAAGAATATGAGTCAATTTATAATACGAATTAATATCAAAAACAAATAAACCATCTTCTTTTAATAAATTATAGGCGCCTATTAAATACTTTTTAAAATTTTCTTCTTTTAATATGTAATTGGTAGAATCTAAGCAGCAAGTTATAAGATTAAATGTTTTATTTAAATTCAATGCGCAAATATCTTGGCATACAAATTTAGCTTCTAAGTGCGCATCTCTCATTTTTATTTCTGCTTGGCTCAACATATCACAAGATAAATCAACTGCCCATATATTCTTAAATTCACTTGTGATTTCTATAGTAAGATTTCCTGTACCACAGGCTAAATCTAAATAGCTCTCCATGTCTAGGCTATATTCTTTGCAAATAAATAATATATTAGAAGCCCATGTTTTATAATCAATATCAGAATTTATTAATTCATCATATATATGAGCAAATTCTTTATAACAGTCCATATTAACATTTCTCCTTTTTCAAAGATTAATTCTTTTCCAAAGATTAATCCTTTAAAACTATAATGGTATATAATATACTAACCTATACACCAAATATTGTCCAAAGTAATTTACTTATTTTTTTTAGAAATCTTTGTTTTTAGGGAGATTTATAGCTTTCTTTCGATTAGTCATTAAGCCTCCAATTCTTCCTGTTTCCTCTGCTGTTAGTCCACTCCATCCACATTCTCCTATCTTTTCAGTTAATCCTAATTCTTCTGCTATTTCATATTTTAACGTTTCTCTAAGCATTTCGTTTTTTGTTAACTCTTTGTTGGTTTTCAATTTAGCTTTTATAACTTTTTTTAAAGGTGTTTTCCCCATGGTATACCTCCTATTTAAATTTGTAATATATTATATTTTTTACAATTTGGAGGTCTTTTATTCATTATAATAAAAGAAAATAAAATTTACCCAATTTTTAATTATAATATGATTTAAATAAAGTTATTTGCGTTAGTATTGTATAATTATAATAACCCGAATACTTTTTTCAATTTATATGTTGCTAGTTTCATTTTTTTTTAAAAAAGTATATATATTTTCATACGTGGGCTATATAATGTAATATAATAGAGAAAAATATTTTAGTGACTATTCACGTCTTCTTTAAAATAATTGTCAATTTGTATGACGAAATGTTTCACTAAAAGCAATCTGAATCAATAAATATATAGTAGTACAAATAAAATAGTTAATGAATACTAACACTTATTAATAATTAGTATCCATATAACTACGAGGAGGTAATCTTTTGAGTATTTTTAAGGGTTCTGGTGTTGCAATAATCACCCCATTTAACGAAAGAGGAGTGGATTTCAAAAAACTTGAAGAATTAATAGAATGGCATATCATAAGCAAAACAGATGCTATTGTGGTATGTGGCACTACAGGTGAAGCTTCTACCATGAGTGAGCAAGAAAGAAAAGAAACTATAAAATTTACAGTTGATTTAGTTAATAAGAGAATCCCAGTAATCGCCGGCACAGGAAGTAATGATACTGCCGCTACAATAGCTATGAGTAAATGGGCAGAAAAAATTGGAGTAGATGGATTACTTTTGATCACACCTTACTACAATAAAACTACTCAAAAGGGATTATTTGAGCATTATAAAGCAATCTCAGATAGTGTAACATCACCAATAATAATATACAATGTTCCGTCAAGAACATCTCTCAATATTACTCCAAGTACACTTCTAAAACTATGCGTAATACCAAATATTGTAGCAGTTAAAGAAGCAAGTAGTAATATAAGTCAAATTGCACAGATAAAAGCATTATGCGGAAATAACTTAGATATATATTCAGGTAATGACGACCAAGTTATACCTATATTATCCTTAGGCGGTATCGGAGTTATATCCGTTATTGCAAATATAATTCCTACAGTCATGCATAACATGTGTGAATTATATTTAAGTGGAGATCATGCAGAGGCTCTAAAAATTCAACTAGGTTATCTTCCCCTCAATAATGCTATATTTGTTGAAACCAATCCAATCCCTGTAAAAACGGCTATGAATCTTATGGGAATGAATGTTGGTTCTTTAAGACTACCTTTATGTGAAATGGAAGAAATTAATTTACGATTTTTAAAAAAAGAGTTGAAAGCTTATAACATCCCCTTAAAGGAGGAAATCTAATGGTTAGAATTCTTCTAAATGGTTGCAATGGAAAAATGGGCAAAGTTATTTCAGCAATGGCAAAAGAATCTAAAACAGTTTCAATTGTTGCTGGTGTTGATAGAAATTCAACTAATTTAAGTTATCCATGTTATGACAGCATACTCGAATGCGAAATTGAAATAGATGTGATTTTAGATTTTTCAAGACCAGATGCTCTAGATTCCTTATGTAAGTACTCTAAAGAGAAAAATATTCCTATTATATTCTGCACTACTGGTTACTCTGCAGACCAATTGACTATTATTGATTCCCTCAGCAAAGAAATTCCAGTATTTCACTCTGCAAATATGTCTATAGGGGTAAACATCATTAATAATATACTCAAGAGTATAAGCAGTATGCTATATAAGGATTTTGATATTGAGATAATTGAAAAACATCACAACCAAAAGGTTGATGCTCCTAGTGGTACCGCTCTACTTCTTGCAAATACAATTAAAGACTGTATTGATGACGAAATAGTTTTCGTAAATGGACGGGATGGATCATGCAAAAGGAAACCTAATGAAATAGGGATTCATGCGTTACGTGGTGGAAGTATTGTAGGTGATCATGAAGTCATATTTGCAGGTAAAGGAGAATGTATTGAAATTAAGCATACTGCAATATCTAGAGATGTTTTTGCAATAGGCGCACTTAAAGCTTGTGAATTTATGTGCGGAAAACAGAAAGGTCTATATACTATGGATGATGTAGTTAATATGTCAAACTAGATTACAACCATACATTTAAGTTTTAAAATATAAAGTTCTCATATAAATTAAAATACACTTTATAAAGTGGCTAATTCAAAGCCTACCTTATAAAGTGCATTTTTAGGTTATTCTAAATTTCCTTCTGAAGTCGTTTATTACAGTGCCTCAGGTAATGATTTAATCCATTTTTCCATTCTGTCTAAACCCTCTTTTAACACTTCCAAACTATAAGAATAAGAAATCCTTATAAAACCCTCTCCTCCAGTTCCAAACGCAGAGCCAGGGACAACAGCAACCTTACCTTCGTTTAACAACCTGGTGCAAAACTCTTCGCTACTCATAGAGAATTTTGTTATAGATGGGAATATATAAAAGGCCCCTTTGGGAAGTGTTGTATCCATTCCCATATGCTTTAATCTTTTATATACATATTCTTTTCGCTTCTCAAACTCTACTTTCATAATATTTACATCATTCATGCTAGAGCGCAATCCAGCATACGCACCCCATTGAGATATTGATGTCGCACAAGAAACATTATATTGATGCACTTTCATTATATTATCCGTAATATATTTGCTTGCACAAACATACCCTACTCTGAGTCCAGTCATTGAAAACATTTTAGAAAATCCACCCACCAAAATCACTCTATCTCTTAATTCATCAATTTGAGCTAAAGAATAGTAATCTCCATAACATAATGAGCTATACATCTCATCACTTATTATATAAATATCTTTTTCTTTTAAAATTTGAAAAAGCTTATCTCTTTCAACTTGTGATAATGTTGCTCCAGTTGGATTTGACGGATGTGACATCACTAAAATCTTGGGATTTTCCTCATTAATAAGTTTACTTATGGTCTCAAAATTAATAGTAAAATCACTATTAAGATTATAATTAACTACTTGTGCTCCAAAAAGCTTAACACAACTCTCATATGCTGGATAAGCCGGGGTTGGCACAAGAACTTTATCTCCATCATTTAAAAATGATGCAAATATACATAGCAGTGCCTCGCTTCCACCAACGGTAACAGTTATTTCATCTGCTAAATAATTAATGCCCATGTCCCTTAAAAACTTAGAAATCTCATGTCGAAGTTCTGGAATACCAGCGTTTGCTGTATATTCAGTTTTATTTTCATTAATAGCCTCAATCATGGCCTTTTTAATATCTTTAGGAACTGGAAAATCAGGTTGACCTAGGGTTAGTGAAATCGCCCCTTGAACCTTTGAAACCTTATTAAAAAACTTTCTAATTCCAGAAATCTCTATATTGTTTACATTATTTGAAAATACATTATTCATAATATCATCCTTCTCTAGTGTTTTTATTTTTTAGCTATTTCTGTTTTTTAAGCGTTTGAGCTTTTCAATCATTTGCATTATAAGTATTTTACTATATAATAGAATAAAAATCAGTATTTTATAATTTTTTTAGAATAAAAATAATAATTTGGCTTAATACTTATAATACGAGAGGAGAATAATTATGAATTATGATTTAACAGACCCTTATGAAATTGCAAGATACATAAAAGAAGCTAAAAAGGCTACTCCAATTAAACTTTATATTGATGGAGATTTATCACAATGCCAATTTGGAGGTATAGAAAATTTCGGTAGTGGAAATTTTTATATTCTTTTTGGCGAAAGCGAAGAGATATCAGATTTTCTAATAAAATATAAAGATAAAATTAAAAAATCTAAAATTGAACAAGATAGACGAAACTCTGCTATCCCTCTGATAGATTTGAAAAATATTGATGCAAGAATTGAACCAGGTGCAATTATACGAGACAAGGTTACCATAGGTAAAAATGCTGTTATAATGATGGGTGCTGTAATTAACATAGGTGCTGAAATTGGTGAAGAAACTATGGTAGATATGAATGCCGTGGTTGGTGCACGTGGGAAACTTGGTAAAAGAGTTCATTTAGGCGCAGGAGCCGTAGTAGCTGGAGTTCTCGAACCACCAAGCAAAAGCCCTTGTGAAATCGGAGACAATGTACTAATTGGAGCAAACTCTGTAATACTAGAAGGAGTAAAAATCGGCAAAAACTCAATTGTTGCAGCGGGATCCGTAGTTGTAAATGATGTTCCGGAAAATGTTGTAGTAGCTGGAGCACCTGCAAAAATAATAAAAAATGTAGACGATAAAACTAAAGGAAAAACTCAATTACTTGATGACTTAAGAAAGTAAAGGATAAAGAGCATGTGTTACTACAAATGCGTTTCACTTCGCTAAGTAATTCTAAACTAATTATAATTAAAGATACTAAAAAGTACAAACTCGCTAATGCTCAAACATGTACTTTTCTTAACGTATCATTAATTAAAATTAGTAAGAATTACTAAGCTTGTTCAAATGCATTTTACGTAACACATGCTCATTTTCTATTGTCTAAAGCTTGCTCAAACTTAATTTTCCGTAACATATACTTTTCAACCAACTAAAGTTGAAAGTTGAAAATTTATAATCTATAAATTTATACTATATAACATCTAGAACTTCGAAGCTCTGCTCTTCTTCAGCCATATTATCTGATTCTACTATATTCTCACCATCTTTGGTTACTCTTTCCATCTTTGATATAGAAACTTCATATGCTACTTTTTTTATAACTTCGTCATCTGATAATTTCTTTTGATATTCTCTGCTTTGAAGTCTTCCCCAAATTCTTATATTATCTCCTACTTCAAGACTTTTGCAGAATCTAGAATTTCGTCCCCAGGCAATTGTAGGTATATAATCAGATTTATTATACAATCTATTAACTGCTAAAAGCATGTCTGCAATTTCTCTTCCAAAAGGAGTTGTCCTATATACTGGGCTTTTGCAGATAAATCCATCTAAAAATATTTGATTTGGATTTTTACTGCGTTCTTCGCAAATTTTAATATCCCTAGCAAACACTGTTAATATTAATCTATTAGATCCCTCAACAAATTTATTGTAAGATCTAAGTTGGCCCTCAACTATAAATTCGTTCCCTGTTTTGATATCCATACCTGCAATTAGTCTTTCAGAAATTGTTATAGTTAAAATGTCAGTTGTTTCGCTAAGTCTCCATACCTCAAAATCAAATACATAAAATCCTTCCCCATACATTTCATGACTGAACTTCAATTCAGATACTACCTTTCCTTCTAAATAAATCTTGTTATTTAACATAACATTCTCCATCATAATCCCTCTTTCCCCCTTAGTTTTTTTAATAAACTTTCTTTAGAATATAAGTATTCATTTTTTCAATGTAATATACCTAATATTTACATAATTTTGTTAGTAAATATATTTCCAAAATTGTTACTAATTTATATTTCCATTATAATACAACTATATATTAAATTTCAATACATTTTACTTTTATTTTTGTATTTGTTTTCCTGATGCATCTATATAATAATTGTTTTTGTATATAAGTTCTGATATTGTTACAAACTGATACCCTTGATTTTTATAATACTCTAAAATTTTAGGCAAATTTTCAGGAGTGAATTTGGCTTGATTGTGAAATAAAAGTATGGAGCCTGGCTTAGTGTTTTTTATTATTCTATTATACTCAATTTCCGCACCTTGTTCTTTCCAATCGATACTATCTGCATTCCATTGAATACAATAATGATTTGTAGATTCTACTGTTTCAATAACTACATTGTTATACTCTCCAGATGGACATCTAAAAAGTGTTGCTACCTTACCTGTTATAGACATTATTTTAGCATCTGTGGTAGCTATTTCTTCAATCATTTTTGCTTTAGATATTGTAGTCATTATTGGATGTTTATTTGAATGGTTTCCTATTTCATTACCTTTCTGGCTTATGGTCTTTAGCATCTCCGGATATTGGTCTATCCACGCTCCCACAACAAAAAATGTTGCTTTAGCATTGTATTTATCTAATATTTTTAATATATCTGCCGTTTTATCATCGCCCCAGCTTGCATCGAAGGAAATTGCAATCTTTTTATCTTTAGTATCCACTGAGTAAATTGGTAATTTACGTTGTTCGTTTATAAATACACCCTTAGTTTTGAAGTTATAAATACCTATAATTGTTGAAATCCCAATAAAAATCAAACAAAACACTATTACGTTCTTTTTTATGTAGCTCATGCCCTCTTATATCCTCCTTATATTACTCTGCACTACAGTAACATTTAATAACTGTTACTGCCCTTTTGTACATTTATACTTTAAATTTATATTCTAAAAGTTAATATATATGTATAATTTTAAATTATAAAATTTATTTCCTATTAAACTTTAGATGAATTATTATAAATTTTTAAAATTAAAAGCACCGATTTATCCGGTGCTTTTTATGTTATAATGTTTATAGTTAATTTTACATGAAACAAAACAGTTGATTATTGTTTTGGATTAGGCGTGCTACAAGGAGGAAATGATATGTTTGAAGATGCTTTAGACTTAGCTGAAAATAAGCTTCTTTTACTCTATATATTTTATAAAATAAAGTTACCGATTTCTAATATTCAAATAACACAAATTATTTTAGAGAATAATTTTATAAATTATTTCACTTTGCAACAATATATTGCAGAATTAGTTACATCTAACCTTCTTAAACATACTGAGCAAAAAGGTAAACAAAGATTAGTTATTTCGCAAAAGGGTGATAATGTTCTATCCTTATTCAAAGGAAGAATTTCAGAAAGTAAAGTGCAACTTATTGATGATTATTTGAAATCTCATCTTGAAAATATCAAAAAAGAGTTAACGGTTAGTGCCGATTATACAATAGAAAACAATAATAATTATTTAGTTAACCTAACTGCTTCTGAAGATAGTTTTACACTTATAGATATTAAACTAAGTGTAACATCAAATAAGCAAGCACGGACTCTATGCACCAAATGGAGGAAAAATCCTTCTGAACTTTATGCTAAAATCATCAATCTTTTAATAGATGATTAATCTTCTTATAGAAGCTATTAAACTTCTAACAGAAGTTATTAATCTTCTTACAGAAGCTACTAAAGTTTTTTATAAAAAATTAATCTTCTTATAGAAAATAGGGTTTATAGAAATGTCATTCCTGTAGGCTCGCGACCAATAGAAATGGCCTTTTTATTCCCGGTTATTTTATCAATTCTAAAAAGTAGATTGTTATAGTTATCGCCTACATATAAATATTTTTCGTCTTCTATTATACCTCTCGGCATACCTCCGATCTCGATTTTCTTTATCTCTTTATAATTATTTATATCTAATATGCTTACCGTACCATCTCCAAAATTTGATACATAACAGTACTTCCCATTATAAAACATATCAACAGGTGAATTGCCAACAGATATCTTGTTTAATACGAGGTAGTTTTTTAATGAAATAATGCTTATACATCCTTTATTATCCATTCCTATATTACTCTCGCAAACCAAAATATAATTACCATCTGGGGTAATTACCGCTTTAGTAGGATATGCTCCCACCCTAATATTTTTTATATTTCCATTTTTAGCAGAATCTATTATTGTTATGCTGTCACTATTCATATTTGCTACTATAATAAGGTTTTTTCTTCTACAAATATAAATACTATGTGGTGAATTACCGCAGGGAATGACTTCTATAATATTCTTTTTCTCTAAATCAAAAACTATCATATCATCAGAATCTCCACAAATAACATAAGCTTTATCATCATAAACTGATAAATCATTACAATGCATACCTACAAAATAACTTTCTGTTTTATTATTATTAACATCAACCACAGAGATGCTATTGTCATAACTATTAGCTGTTAACAGCTTATTTTTATAAACATATATACCATGAGGACCAATTCTTTTGAGATTTTTTTTATCCAAATGTATTTTCTCTTCTTCTACAAATAAATCCAAGTTAATTTTTGATATGCAATCTGCTGACGTACTACATACATATAACTTTCTCAAATTCCTCACCTCCTCATAACCATAATATGAAAATATCAATATTATGCTCACAATGTTTTACGAAAATTAATTTCTTGAAATATAACTACTTAATAGTATATAATAATTATTGTATTTATTAAAATTACAAAAGAAGGGAGGAGTAAATTATGTATAGTTATGAGCCAACGGGCGTTTGTTCAAGAAAAATAAATTTTGAGATTGTAGACGATAAAATAACTGAAGTTGTTTTTATAGGAGGATGCCCTGGAAATGCATTAGGACTTTCAACACTACTTATAGGAATGGAAGTTAACGATGCTATAAAAAAACTTAAGGGTATTAACTGTGGTGATAAAAGTACCTCTTGCCCTGATCAATTAGCAATAGCACTTGAAAAATTAGTTGTAAATGCTTAACTACATAAATAATAAAATGGATGCATCCATGCATGGGTGCATCCATTTTGCGCTTTGTACTACTTAACTACAACTAAGAGCTTGAAACGTGAACATTGCGTATTATTTTTCTCATATCTCCAACCATGTATAAAGATCCAGACACTAATAATAAGTCACCATCTTCACAATAACTCAAAGCCTTTTTATAAGCCAACTCATAGTCTTCAATTGCCTCACATCTCGTAGTATATTTTTCTACTTGGATTTTTAATTTTTCTGCTAATTCTGCCCTATCGCTGTGGGGAGTGACAGTAATAACTCTGTAAACTTTGGGAACTATAGTTTTAATCATTTCATCCACTTGTTTATCTGCGAGAATTCCTAAAATCAATATTATTTTATTGTATGTAAAATACATATCGATACTCTGAGTAAGTTTTTCTATACCATCTATGTTATGCGCTCCATCTATAACAACTAAAGGCTGTTTATTCATTACCTCAAGCCTTGCTGGCCACTTTACCTTTTTAAGGCCTGTAAGGATGTCTTCTTTATTAATTTTAAGACCTTGATCTACAAGCTCGTCTATAGCATGAATCGCTACAGAACAATTTAGTAATTGATGTATTCCTAGAAGTGCCAAGTCAATAATATAATCATTATTTTGGGTTTGAATTTTCACTTTTTGAGATATACCATTATTGCTAGAATTCACTGTAGTTTCCATTGAAGTCATTACAATGTTCTTTAAATTTTCCTTTCCTAAATATATAGCTGACTCCTTTGATACTTTAATTAATTTGCATTTTTTATCGAAACATATTTTTTCTATTACTTCCTGACTTTCATTTTCCTGTGGATACATAACTACAGGAATTCCTCCCTTAATAATACCTGCTTTTTCATAAGCAATCTTGCCTATAGTATCACCGAGAATTAAGGTATGATCAAGGCTAATAGATGTTATAATACTTAAAATAGGTGTAATTACATTTGTTGAATCAAGCCTTCCTCCAATCCCTACTTCTACTACAACAAAATCTACATTATTGTTATAAAAATATAAAAACCCCACACAGGTAATGATTTCAAATTCCGTTGGATTACTATATCCAAGTTCTACTACTTTCTCTACTGCTTTAGAAACTTCCGTTACAATGTTACTTAAATCACCTTTAGAAATATTCTTATTATCTATTTGTATCCTTTCTTCAAACTCTTCAATAAATGGAGAGATATATGAACCTACCTTATATCCAGCTTCGACCAAAATAGTAGTCACCATAGCAGTAGTTGAACCTTTTCCATTAGTTCCTGCAATATGTATACATTTTAATTTTTTATGTGGATTTCCTAAAAGTTCTAATATTTTTTCAGTTCTCTCAAGTCCTAGTTTACTACCAAACTTGGCTGTGTCTTTTATATAAGCTTTAGCATCATCATAATTCATGCTTATCCTTCCTTTCAAATAACCGTCCCCTTAATTAAAAAGTCTCCTATGTTTCATTTAAACATAGGAGATTTTTTAATTGCTGTCTATTGTCACATGCTTATTTTAAATTTTCTATACTTTGAATTACTGAATTGTACATTTCTTTGTATTTTTCGCCTTTAGCTTTTTCTTCATCCACTACTTCTATTGGAGCTTTAGCTGTGAATTTTTCATTACTAAGCTTTTTCTCTACCCGTTCTATTTCTTTTTTTAATTTATCTTTTTCTTTGTTCAGTCTATCGAGTTCTACCTCTAAATCTACAAGTTCAAGTAATGGCATATAAACCTCGGCGCCAATAGTTACTACAGTAACTACATTTTCTGGTGCTTCAGCTTTGGATGCTAAAAATTTAACTTCACTCGCAGATGCAAGTTTTTGGAAATAAACCATACCTTCCTCAAATGCCTCTTTTGCTTTTGTTGCATATATAAATACTTTAGCTTTCCTTGAAGGTGCTACATTCATATCTGCTCTAGCATTTCTAACATCTTTTATCGCTTCTATAATATAATTCATATTTTCTTCAGCTTTTTCATCATTAAGTACATCAGAGTACTCTGGCCACTTAGAAATAGTTATAGATTCATATTCATTATCTAAGTGAGTATAAATTTCTTCTGTTATAAATGGCATAACAGGATGAAGTAGTTTAAGTCCAGTTTTCAATACTTTGTTTAATACGTTTAGTGTGATACCCTTAGCTTCTCCATCTTCTGCATATAATACTGGTTTAACAAGTTCAATATACCAATCGCAGAATTCTGTCCACATAAAGTCGTGAGTCTTTTGAAGTGCTATACCTATTTCATATTTTTCAATATTTTCTGTGACTTCTTTTGTCACAGTGTTCATTCTGGATAATATCCACTTATCGGCAGCAGTATAGTTTTTACTGTCTTTATATTTAGCCATTAATTCTTCATTATAATTCATCATAACAAACCTAGACGCATTCCAAATTTTATTGGCAAAATTTCTAGCTGCTTCAACCCTTGACTCATAGAATCTTATATCACTACCTGGAGAATTTCCTGTTGCTAATGAAAATCTTAGCGCATCTGCGCCATATTGGTCTATTACATCCAATGGATCAATACCATTTCCCAGAGACTTAGACATTTTTCTTCCCTGCTCATCTCTAACCATTCCATGAATTACAACTGTTTCAAATGGGACTTCCCCTAAATTATAAATTCCTGAAAAAATCATTCTTGCAACCCAGAAGAATATAATATCGTATCCCGTTACTAATACACTTGTTGGATAGAACTGCTTTAAATCCTCTGTATTACTAGGCCAACCAAGTGTTGAGAAAGGCCATAAGGCTGAACTAAACCAAGTATCAAGCACATCTTTATCTTGAGTTAGATTTGTACTATTACATTTACTGCAGTTTGTTGGCGCATTAGCTGCTACTATCATTTCTCCACAGTCTTTGCAGTACCATACTGGAATTCTATGTCCCCACCATAGCTGCCTTGATATACACCAATCTTGAATGTTTTCCATCCAATTGAAGTATGTTTTATCAAATCTCTCAGGAACAAATTTTGTCTTATTTTCCCGTACAGCCTCTATAGCTGGTTTCGCAAGAGATTCCATTTTAACATACCATTGTTTTGATAACATTGGTTCTACAGTTGTTTTACATCGATCGTGAGTACCTACATTGTGAGCATGGTCCTTTATCTTAACAAGTAATCCTGCCTTATCTAAATCTTCTACCATTACCTTTCTTGCGTCATATCTGTCTAGTCCTGAATATTTCCCATAACCTTCACATATAGCTGCATTTTCATTCAAAATTACTATTTCAGGAAGATTATGTCTCTTACCTATTTGGTAATCATTAGGATCATGTGCTGGAGTTATTTTAACTGCCCCAGTTCCAAACTCTATATCAACGTAATCATCTGCAATTATTGGCATTTCCCTATTTACTAGCGGCAACATTATTTTTTTACCTATTAAATGTGTATAACGTGGGTCTTTAGGATTTACTGCAACCGCAGTATCTCCAAGCATAGTTTCCGGCCTTGTGGTAGCTATTTCTAAGAATTCATCACTACCTATTATTGGATATTTTATATGCCAGAAGTGTCCCGCTTGTTCTTCAAACTCTATTTCAGCGTCTGATATTGCAGTATTGCATTTTGGGCACCAGTTTGTTATCCTATTTCCTTGGTATATTAGTCCATCATTATATAACTTAACGAAAACTTCCCTCACCGCAAGATTTAAGTTTTCATCCATAGTAAAACTTTCCCTTGTAAAATCAACAGAACATCCCATTTTTCTTATTTGTCCTCTAATTTTTTCTCTATATTCATTAGTCCAATCCCAAACTTTTTCAAGGAAAGCTTCTCTTCCCATTTCTTTTTTCTTAAGACCTTGCTTTAAAAGTTCATTCTCAACCTTTACTTCTGTAGCAATGCTTGCATGATCTTCACCCGGAAGCCATAATGTGTTATACCCTTGCATTCTTTTAGTCCTTATTAGAATGTCTTGAAGTGTATTATCAAGAGCGTGACCTAAGTGTAATTTCCCTGTAATATTTGGTGGTGGCATCACTATTGTAAATGGTTTTTTATCTTTATCTACGGTTGGAGTAAAAAAGCCCTTTTCTTCCCACCATGCGTATAGTCTTTCTTCAAACTCTTTGGGATTATAATTCTTATCAATATTGTTAATTTCTTCCATAGTTAAGCCCTCCTAGATAACAATTAGTATATTAATTTCTTTAGTACATGAATTTTAAAAACAATAAAAAAAGAGCCTTCGTCTATAAAAGGACGAAAAGCTCGCGGTACCACCTTTTTTCCTGCAAATTTGCAGGCTCTTTAAAATTTAACGATTAAGAAAACCGTCTTTACCACCTATTCATAATTTATAAATTGGGTAAAGAAGCTCCGAAGCTACCTTCAAGGTTTTTCATATAGAAGATCTTACAGCCTTTGAATCTTCCTCTCTTAATATTAATTTCCTCTACTCCTCTTCATCTAAGCTTTTAAAAATTTTATGAAGTTTTCATTATTTTTAATTATACCTCTTAATTAACATATGTCAAGATATTTCATTTTCAAATTTAAAATGTCACAAATACACATTCTTTCATATTATAGAATTATAACAACCTATAACATGGAGGTATTTATGAAAATTAAAAAAATCTCTATTTTTTCCCTGCTCCTCTCTCTCGCCCTAATAATCACCTTATTTTCTGGATGCAAAAAAGCAACTACGAATACTCTAGTAACAGTAAAACTAAATGAAGTAGTTCGCTCTATATTCTATGCTCCTATGTATGCAGCTATATCACAAGGCTATTTTAAGGAGGAAGGCATTAATATTGACCTTTTAACTGGTCAAGGTGCTGACAAAACTATGCAACAAGTCCTAAGCAAAGCTGCAGATATAGGTTTTGCTGGACCAGAGCAAGTTATTTACATCTACAATCAAAAGCGCGAAGACTATCCTATACTTTTTGCACAATTAACACAAAAGGACGGTGCTTTCTTAGTGTCTAGGAAAGCTGAACCAAATTTCAAATGGGAATCCTTAAAGGGCAAAACCATAATAGGTGGAAGACCTGGTGGCGTACCTGAAATGGCTCTTGAGTATGTTTTAAAAAGCCATGGTCTTACACCTGGCGTTGATGTGAACATTATTACGAACTTAGCTCTCACAGCTACATCTGGTGCTTTTAAGGCTGGTACAGGCGATTATGTTACTCTTTTTGAGCCTAGTGCTAGTTTGTTACAAAAAAATAATTCTGGATATAATGTAGCATCTATCGGAGCATCTGCTGGAACCATACCTTATACCTGCTTTTTCGCTACAAAATCTTATATAGAAAAAAATCCACAAATAATACAAAAGTTCACTAATGCAATATATAAAGGTCAAAAATGGGTAAATAGTCATTCAGATGCGGAGGTAATTACTTCAATTAAATCTTACTTCCCTGGTACAGATGAAGCAGTTCTTATTGAATCTATTAAAAACTATAGATCAATAAATGCTTTCTCAACAACCCCAGTATTGACATCAGATAACTTAACCAAACTTATGGACATAATACAATCTTCTAAAGCAACCTTAATACCTGAAAGACCTGCTTTCAATACAATTGTTAATACTACCTTCGGTGAAAACGCAGTAAAAACTATAAAATAATAAGTATACAAATTCTCCTGCGTGACTTGCAACCGAACTTAAAACTAGAAATCCCATTAAGGAATTCTAATCTTTTGCTTATATGAAATACCCTACCTCTGGGTAGTTCGCTGGGGGACATAACAATTATTAATTGTTATCTGTCCTGGCAGTCTTACGGGGATTTTATATTCGCAAAAGAAGAATTTCTAAATGGGATTTCAATAGTTTTGACATTTCTTGTTGCAAGTCACTCCGGAGAAAAATTTGATATCACATTATTATTACTATCAAAAACAAATCAGGAATATTTACATGTTTCCCTATCTCAAAACGAGTAACTTTCAGAATAAATATCTACTTTATTTTATGGATGCTTCATAAATTGTCCGAATTGAATGGGATAGCATCAAATTGAATTCTTTGTCTGTTTGTTGTGCTGTCAATCCTTGTGATAAAGCACGCGAAAAACTAGCAATCAGTCCGTTATTATGCGCAAGTTTTTCATTTGCTTCACTTTGAGTGTACCCTCCTGATAAAGCCACAACCCTTAATATATGCGGATTATCCAATAAATCATGATAGAAGTTATCTTCTGTTGGTATTGAAAGTTTAAGCATGACTTTGACGTCTTTGTCAAGGGTAGATAATTGATTGAGAATTTCAGTTTTTAATATTTTTTCTGATTTTTCCTTATCCTTGCTGTGGATATCAACCTCAGGTTCGATAATTGGAACTAACCCAGCTTCAGATATTTTCTTGCCAATATCAAACTGTTGCTCAACTATTTTTCGAATTCCTTCTGAATTGGCTTCTTTAATGACTGAACGCATTTTTGTCCCAAAAATGTTTTTTTCAATCGCACGTTTTAAGAGTTCTTTCAAATTGGGAATAGGCTTCATGAGTTGAACCCCGTTTTCAAGTTCAGCTAGCCCTTTATCGATCTTTAAAAAAGGCACAATACTTTTATTCTCCCAAAGAAAATCAGCGGTAAATTGATCACCAACTTTACGATTCATAGTGTTTTCAAATAAAATAGAACCCAAAATGTGCTCCGAATTGAATGCAGGGTCCGTGATAATACGCGTTCTCATCTCGTGAACTAAATTGAACATCTCTTCGTCATTTGAATAACGGTCTTTCGAAATGCCATACTGCAAAAGCGCCTTAGGAGTACTGCCCCCACTTTGGTCTAACGCAGCGATAAAACCTTTTCCAGCATGGATTTTATCCATTTGTTCCTGATTCATATAATTATCCCCTTTCATTTTTATTACTAAGTAACATCTTAATTTGATTATAGCACTTCTTACGTACAGATATATAGCTAGATTCACATTAATAGTCAATTTGCAACCCCATATTTTTTACTACACTATTCCATGCTATTCCATATTGGACATATAAAATAATATAACATTAATGATAATATTAATGTAACTAACATATACATAATTGCACCTAATATAAAACTAGAGGAAGTTATAAAACCTACTACTATTGAAATCAAGCAAGCAGATACATAAAAGTACCATCCTAATTTCTTCCACTTAAATATTAGTATAAAACCTATAAGTTGAATTAAAGCTAAAATTATTGTTCTTAATTCATATGAATTCATTAATCCTCCTGGCTGTCTTAAACATGAATATAAATTATATAGTATACTTAAACTATATAATACTATTAATACCAATAAAATTACTGTTAACCACATTCCCCTTTCTTTCTTTTCCTTAACCATTATTTATCCTCCTCCATAATATTTGATCACATATTGTTAAACAATAAAATACTACTTTAAAATAATATATTTACTTAATTATGGTATAAGTAATGTATATTCATATAAAAATATTATTATTGATGCCTTTTTTAATGTACCTTAATAATACTTATGTTATATTTGTAAATTTTAAACTATATTATAATGATTTTTTAATTATTATTTAGGCTATGTTAGACAATATTGAGGATAAAGGCATATAAAAATAGACTTATCTATTTAAGACAAGTCTATTTTTATGGTATTATTGAACAACATAATCCTAAAGAAAGTGCTCTATTAAAATTGGCTAATGCCTCATCATAATTCTCTAATTTAAGATATACTCTTCCCTTATTAAAAAGTGCTCTTTCCCATAGTCTTAATTCCAATACCTCATCAAACGCTTTTAGAGCTTCTTGATATTTACCTAAATATATGTAACAACAACCAATGTAATTTAATAAAGAAGTCTTATCCTCTTCTCCTTTTACAAATGATTCTTTAAAATATATAATTGCATCTTCATATTTACCCTCAATATATAATTTTTCTCCAATATCATAGAGATTCATAAATACACCCTCTTTTCATATTTAATCTGTCTACTTTATGGGGCGCATATCATATCCAGTATGGCACTTGGATATGCTTTATTTGAGTTGCCATACCTTAGTTCAGTACCATTTGCAAGCCAATTATAATATGAAGAGCGTGGTATTAAATTATTTGTTATTTGCCAAATCCACAGCCTACCGGCTAAAACCTCTTTTGGTTAGGATTTTTAAGTTTTCTCAACAGTTTTTTGTTTTCTTTCCCTTTTGTATTCATATTTGTTGTAAATACATAATAGGGCATAAAAATTCTCCATAGTGACTTGCAGTAAGAAGAGTAGAAACATTGAAATTACGTTTAGAAATTCTTCTTTTGCGAATATAAAATTCTCGTGAGCCTGAGGTAGTATGCAGCATAATCACAATTAATATAATGATAATTTGAATGTTAATATCTTTTCTTATATTATGCTAACAAAAGTATATATTGCGTAAAATGCATTTGAACTCACCTTAGTGATTCTTAATTTATTTTAATTACAGATGCGTGAATAAAAATACATGTTTGAGCGTTAGCGAGTTTGTATTTTTTAGCAACTGTAATTAAAATAAATTTTAGAATTACTTGGTGACGTGAAAGCATTATAGCAATATATACTTTTCGTTATAGCATAATTTAAGAAAAATTCGTAATTAACACTTCATTAGATTTTTAATCTACATTTTTATCACTGGCTGCCTCATCATATGCAATTTTAACTTGTTCTACGCCCTTAAGATTTTTAAAAGCAATAGACATCATAAGTTTTATTCTATTAATTTGATTTACCTCACTAGCACCTGGGTCATAATCTATTGCAGTTATATTAGCACCAGGAAATCTTCTCTTTAATTCTTTAATCATTCCTTTTCCCGTTACATGATTTGGCAAACAAGCAAAAGGCTGCATACATACTATATTTCTTGTGCCATTTTCAATAAGTTCAACCATTTCAGCAGTCAAAAACCACCCTTCACCTGCTTGATTTCCTAGTGATACAATAGGTTTTGCTCCCACTGCTAGTTCCTGTATGGTTATTGGTGGAATAAATCTAATACTTTTTTCAAGAACTGATTTCATATGTTTTCTAAAACTTTCTATATATTGAATTGCCATATTATTTATTATTTGATCAGTATGACTTTTCCCTAAATATTTATATTTAAAGTCAGCATCGAAAGCACAGTATAGAAAAAAGTCAGTTAAATCTGGCATAACTACTTCTCCACCTTCACTCTCTATAACATCTATAATATTATTGTTAGCTGTAGGATGGAACTTTACTAAAATTTCTCCCACTAGTCCTATCTGAGGTTTTAATATATTATTAATTTCTAACTTATCAAAATCAACTACAATAGAGGAAATATTATTTTTAAATTCGCTACTTTTACCTTTCACTACAGCTTCTTTGCATACTTTTACCCATTTCTCATAAAGTAAATTAGCGGAGCCCTTTATTACCTCATAAGGTCTAACCTTGTAGAGCACTCTCATAAGCAAATCTCCATATACTAAAGCCATTATTGACTTTTTAACCATTGGATATGTGAATTTAAAACCTGGATTTTTTTCAAGACCAGCCGCATTTAATGATACCACTGGAATTTTTGGGAATCCTGCATCTTTAAGTCCCTTCCTAAGGAATCCAATGTAGTTGGTAGCCCTACACCCTCCACAAGTTTGAGAAATTATAACAGAGGTATTATTTATATCATATTTACCTGATTTTAAAGCTTCAATTATTTGTCCTACTACAATTATTGTGGGATAACAAGCGTCATTATTTACATATTTTAAGCCTTCGTCTACAGCTTTAGTATCTACTGACGGCAATACTTGTAGATTATACCCTGATGCTTTAAAGGCTTCCTGCACAAATTGAAAATGTATAGGAGACATTTGAGGACATAAGATCGTATGCTTTTTTCTCATTTCCTTTGTAAATATAATTCTACTCTCACTCTCTTTTGTTTTTTTAGGTACTATTCCATTTTTATCTCGCTCGTTAAGTGCGGCTTTTAATGATCTAATCCTAATTCTTGCAGCTCCCAAGTTATTTCCTTCATCAATTTTTAAAGTTGTATATAGTTTTCCGTTATTTTCTAAAATCTCTGCAACTTGGTCTGATGTAACTGCATCAAGTCCACAGCCAAAAGAATTTAACTGAATAAGCTCAATATTTGGCTGGGTTGCTACAAAACTAGCTGCTGCATATAACCTAGAATGATATACCCACTGATCCACTGCTTTTAAAGGTCTTTCAATAATACCTAAATGGGCTACAGAATCCTCTGTGAGTACTGGCATATCAAAATCAGTAATTACGCTTGGAATCCCATGGTTGATCTCTGGGTCTATATGATATGGTCTTCCCGCTAAAACAATACCCTTCTTTCCAGTTTTTCTAATATATTCAACTACTTCTTCACCTTTATTTTGAATATCCAATTTTACTTTGTCAGTTTCTATCCATGCAATATCTGCTGCCATAGAAATCTCTTTTTTACTAATTCCAAAGTCTGTGAGCTCATCAGTCAATCTCGTTATTAACTTTTTCTTATTATCTAGAGAAATAAAAGGATTTAAGAACTTAATATTTCTTTCCTTTAAGATGTCCATATTATTCTTTATAACCTCAGGATAAGAGGTTACTATAGGGCAATTAAAATGATTATCCGCATCCTTTAGTTCTTTTTTTTCAAATGGAATACAAGGATAAAATATAAAATCAATTCCCTTATTTATAAGACTCATTATATGTCCATGTGCTATTTTAGCGGGATAACAAGCAGATTCCGAAGGGATAGTTTCTATTCCCATTTCATATACCTTTTTAGTAGATCTTTGCGACACTTCAACCCTAAACCCTAAATTCGTAAAGAAAGTAAACCAAAATGGATAATTTTCATATATATTAAGTACTCTTGGAATGCCTACTACACCCCTAGAAGCTTTTTCTTTCCTTAATGGAATATAATCAAATATTCTTTTATATTTATAATCATATACATTAGGTATTTTTTCTTTTTTATTACTTTTGCCTAATGCTTTTTCGCAACGATTACCAGATATAAATTCACGTTCATTATCAAATTTATTAATTGTAAGAACGCATTGGTTCTCGCATTGCTTGCATCTACCCATTGAAGTTTCTACAACAAAGCTATCCAATTGATCTACTGATAATAAAGTGGAAATCTTGCCGATATCATATCGATCCTTTGCAATAAGTGCGGCTCCATAGGCGCCCATTAAACCCGCAATATCCGGTCTTACAGCCTCTCTTCCCGAAACAATTTCAAAAGCCCTAAGTACTGCATTATTGTAAAAGGTTCCTCCTTGAACTATTATCTTTTTACCCATATCTTTTGGATCTCTTATCTTAATAACTTTAAATAATGCATTTTTTATTACTGAATAAGAAAGTCCCGCTGATATATCCCCCACAGAGGCCCCTTCTTTTTGAGCCTGCTTAACTCTTGAATTCATAAACACAGTGCATCTAGAACCTAAATCCACTGGGCTCTTTGCCTTTAATGCTACGTCTGCAAAATCTGCAACTTCCATATTTAAAGATTGAGCAAAAGTTTCTATAAAAGAGCCACAACCAGAGGAACAGGCTTCATTTAGCATTATACTGTCTATTACACCATTTTTTATTTTTAGGCATTTCATATCTTGTCCACCAATATCCAATATAAAATCTACATCAGGAACAAAAAATTTCGCTGCCACGTAATGAGCTATTGTTTCAATTTCACCAATATCTACTTGTAGCGCAGCCATGATCAATCTTTCACCATAACCTGTTACTGCTGAATTTATAATAGTTACTTCTTTAGGCAAAATACTGTATATATCTTTCAAAATTTTTCTAACTAAAGTTAATGGGTTACCTTCATTACTTCCATAGTAAGAGTATAAAAGTATACCTTTCTCATCTATAAGGGTAGCTTTAGTAGTTGTAGAACCAGCATCTATTCCCAAAAAGCAATTTCCTACATAGGAAGCAAGTTCTCGCCTTGGTACCTTATATTCACTCTGCCTTTTGTTAAAAACTTGAAGTTCAGCATCATCTAAAAATAAAGGTCTAAATCTTCGAACATCATGACTAGACACCTCTTTTAACTTTGGAAGCATAGCATTTAATTCTTCAAATGAAATAACGCTCTCTTCCTTTGATAACATAGCGGCACCAATTGCTACAAACAACTGAGAATCGTTTGGGAAAATAACTTGATTTTCTGTGAGCTTTAAAGTTTCTATAAATCTTGTTCTAAGTTCAGATAAGAAATATAATGGTCCACCTAAGAATGCAACATTTCCTCTAATTGGTCTACCACAAGCTAGTCCACTAATAGTCTGATTAACTACTGATTGAAACACTGAAACAGCAATATCTTCTTTTGCAGCACCTTCATTTAATAGTGGTTGAATATCGGTTTTAGCAAATACACCACATCTAGCTGCAATGGGATAAATGGTTTTATAGTTTTTTGCAAGTTCATTAAGGCCTGTTGCATCTGTTTGAAGAAGTGATGCCATCTGATCAATAAAAGCCCCAGTACCGCCAGCGCAAGTACCATTCATTCTTTGATCTATACCACCATCAAAATATATAATTTTAGCATCTTCTCCACCAAGTTCTATAGCCACATTAGTTCTCGGAATGATATTTTCAATGGCATAAGTACTGGCTACTACTTCTTGAATAAAAGAAATATTAAGCCATTTAGATAAGGCTAGTCCACCAGATCCAGTTACCACTATAGTAATATAGCAATCGGAAAAATTGATATAAGCCTCATATAAAAGCTCAGCTATTGTACTTTTTATATCAGAAAAATGTCTCTGATATTTACTATATATTGTTTTTTCCAACTCATTTAGCACTACTATCTTAACAGTAGTAGATCCTACATCTAATCCAACATGTAATATTCTTTTCATCATAATTTTCTCTTTCCTCGCAAGTTTTGATTTTGTTATAATCTTGAAACCTAAAATTTAGTTATATATTTTTATGTAGGTAGATTTAAAATGTCATTTTATAAGTTATTTAATCTTCTAATAAGTAGCCTTATTATTTATATATATATCTTTATTCTTAGAAAACCAAATTTATTCTCTACACTGTAAATCTTCTATAATATTTTTCACATTAATTACATTTTGTCAACATTTTACTAATATAAGACCAAAATTCATATTAAGTTAACAAACATTTATACAATATTATAACTCAAAGAATATAGAATTTTCAATATATTTCTTATTTATTATTCTACCACATTTTAAAAAAATTGTTAAATTATAAAAGTGGCACCTTCGTCGTTAACAATACATTATCTAACCTCATATAATAAACTATAACTATCGAGGGGATGATAAAGTGATTAAAGTAGAAATCAGTAATATAAGCATGAATTACCACTCTTTAACAGCAGAGACTCCTGCTCTTGCAGATATCTCATTTGGCGTACAAGAAGGTCACTTTTTAAGTATCGTAGGTCCTTCTGGATGTGGAAAGTCTACACTCTTAAATATAATAGCAGGCCTAATTACTCCGTCATATGGAAAAATAGTAATTAATAGAAGTGCTGATAGTTCCAACTTTTTAAAAATTGGATATATGTTTCAAAAGGACCAATTGTTCGACTGGTTAACTATTTGGGACAATGTACTTCTAGGCCTTAAAATCAACCACTGTATTACAGATAAAAACAAGGAAATGGTAAAAAATCTTTTAATAAGTTATAATCTTTGGGACTTTAGGGATCATCATCCTAGAGAGTTATCCGGAGGAATGCGGCAAAGGGTTGCTCTAATTCGTACCTTAGCGTTAAGCCCTGAGGTACTTCTCTTAGATGAACCTTTCTCAGCCCTGGACTATCAAACTAGATTAAACATTAGTGATGAGGTTTATGAAATCATAAAGAAGGAAAAAAAGACTACAATAATGGTAACACATGATATATCTGAGGCCATTGCTATGTCAGACGAAATTATTATTCTATCTAATCGGCCTGCTGTAATTGTTAAACACATGACCCTTGAATTCGGGGAAGATTTCTCTTGTCCTCTAAAACGTAGAGAAGCTCCAGATTTCAGAGTTTACTTCAATGAAATTTGGAAGGAGTTGAATGGTAATGTTAATTCAAAGTGAAGAACAGAAAATTTATATTAGAAATGTAAAAAGAAGGAAATACATTATTATTTTCACAAGAATAATAATACTAATTGTTTTCTTTAGTTTTTGGGAAATAGCTGGCAGACTTAAATGGATTGATTCCTTTTTAACAAGCACACCATCAAAAATGTTCAGTTCATTTATACAAATATATAATGAAGGAACCTTGCTCACTCATATCTCAGTAACATGTTTTGAAACAATAACAGGTTTTTTACTGGGAACCATCTTAGGTGCCCTCATTGCAGTACTATTGTGGTGGTCCGATTTTATTTCAAAAGTTCTTGACCCATACTTAATAGTACTAAATGCTTTGCCTAAAGTAGCTCTTGCACCTATTATAATATTTTGGGTAGGTAACGGAATAACAGCAATAATTGTAATTGCTCTTTTAATATCCATAGTTGTAACTATAATAAGTATACTAAGTGGTTTTAGAGAAGTAGACCTAGATAAAATCAAACTTTTAAAAACCTTTGGAGCTACTAAACTTCAAATACTAACCAATTTAATCATTCCTGCATCTATTGGGGCTCTTGTTTCGGCACTTAAGATTAACGTAGGCCTCTCTTGGGTAGGTGTAATTATGGGTGAGTTTTTGGTTGCAAAAGAAGGTTTAGGATTTCTAATAATCTATGGTGGACAAATCTCACAATTAGACATGGTAATGATGAGTATAGTAATACTTTCTATCTTAGCTTACCTTATGTATGAACTGGTTGCTCTTTTTGAAAGAAAAGTGGTGGGTAAAAACAACTAATATTTTGTATTAATTGAATATTATTTGAAATCCTTGGACAGTATTTATATTAAATATATTATGTTTTATAGTACTATCTATATTTAGTATAACTAATTTATAATTCTTTAAAGGATTATAAGGAGGAGAATAATGGAATACTTTCAAAAGGCTAACGATATATACAACACTAAGGATTATAATAGAGCAATAGCTCTATATAAAAAAGCTGCTGAAATGAAAGATAATGAGGCTGGTGCGCTTTACAATACAGCAGTATGTTTTATTCACTTAAAAAAATACGATAAGGCAATACCCTTATTTCATTCAGCTATTGACCTACGGCGTGAAAGTAAATATTTTTTCAACTTAGCTTATTGCTATGCTATGTGTTTTAACAAACCAAAAGCATTATATTACTTCAATACCGCATGGGCTTTAAATAATGAAGATGAAGATTGTGAAAAAGCCATTAATTTATTGTTAAAAAGTTATAAAGCAGTTCCCTAAATTAGGGAACTGCTTTTTTTACCATTGTCCAGCTATACTTGCATCTTTATGGTCAATATCAAATCTTTTACTATCAAAATAGTCTCCCCCAATTAAAAATGTAGGATCTACATTGATCCAAGTATTTTCTCCTTCTATATATACTTGATTCCATGCATGGCTAACCCAATTACTTCCATTGAATCCTTGACCAGTAATAATTTTTACTTTTATATTATTAGCTCTGCACATTGCAACGTAGAGACAAGCATAATCAAAACATATACCACTTCTCGTATTGAAAGTTGGTATGGCTCCTGATTTTACTCCTAGATCATTATTTAATATTCTATTTGCTTTTACGTCACTATAAGCTATTTTACTTCCTACCCAATTATAAATAGTCCTTGCTTTGTCTCTTGTTCCATTTTCGCCTTGAACCAAGTTAATTGCAAACTTATTAATTTCATCATTAGATTGAACTCCTTGGGCAAGTGTAATACCATTATAAAAAACGATGCCTTTTGGCTTATTTTGTACATTAGGTTCTGAACTTGCTGCTTCTTTTACTACAATTTTAAATGAGTTATTAACAACCTTTGGAAGCTGCTTTGCAAGCTTTGAATTAGTTAATGGAATAACTACTTCCTTTGATATATAATTGTATACTTGTGATTTTTCCAAATAGCTATTATATTTATCTGTTACATTAAGAAGAGATAGAAAATTCAATATAAAAGTAATAACAATCACATAACATATGGCTTTTGGCACTTGTGATATAGCACCTACAATTCTATTAAACATACTACTTTTTCCTTTTAAGTTATGTTCTATAACATCAAACAAAGGATACAATGTAATACGGCTAATAAAAACAATTACAAAATTTATGATACTATAAATTATTAATATTACTAGTGGCATTATCAATACGTAAATCATTAATGGCTTACTATTAATAAAATCTATAGCATTTCTCGGAATACTATTATATATACTTTTATACATACCTACATCATGTTGTAAAAAAACTCTTTTTGTGAAATAAATACCTAAACATAAAGAAATCAAAAAAGAAATGCTTTGAAAAACACCCTCTAATGCTCCTTTTAAATGCTGAGACGAAAATTTATATACAAATCCTTTAATTATTGGGTAAATAAATAATAATAATAAAATTAAACTTACGGGTTCCCTTAACAATCCTATCACCTGCCTTCATTAGTATCATCATCAATGCCCTTAACTAAATCTCTTAATACTTTTTTAATTTGATCCCATTGAAATCCTCTTCTTAAAAGATAGTCTCCAAGCTTTTTATATAGCTTTATTTTCTGAGACTCTGACTTAATTAATATGTTATATCTTTTACTAGCTATCTCATATATTTTATCATAGACCTCTTCAGATGGTACTTCTACTTCAAATGGTGATGCTCCTTTTTCAAAGGATGAATTTTCTTCAAAGTCATCTACCTTATCATTATTAGTGATTTTACTTAAAACCTCTTTAATTATTTCGTATTCATATCCACTACGGGCTAAATAGTCTGATAATTTTTTATAAAGTTTTATCGAATCCTTTTCACTTTTAGCTAAAGTTATGATTTTATTCTCACCTAACTTTAAAGCTACCTGAAACTGCTGCTCGCTAGTTATTGTGTCAAGTCCGTCTTTAATAAGTTCCTTTGGAAGAAATTTTTTTAATAATGTATATTTAATTTTATTTTTTCCAGTAGAATTTATTTTTTCTTTTATAAATAGTTCAACATACCTTTTATCATTAATAAAATCATATTGCTTTAAAAACTCCATTACTCTATCTATAGTTTTAATATCAAATTCTTTTATGGTTAATTTATCCACAACTTGTTTAGCTGATTTAAAACTTCTTTCTAAAAAATGAAGTGCAAAATTTTTCCCTTTTATATAATTATCTTCATTAACTATATCTTCTAAACTTTCTTTCTCCATGGTTCTACCTTTTGTAATATTATGAATATAGACAAGTTCAACATCACAAGCAAAAGCATATTCATTATCCATATAAATGTTAACTCTCTGCTTATTTTTCTTTTGCAACTCAATTTTTGTTATAATGTTACTCAATATTACAGACTCTTTTCTGGTAGAAATATATGAATAGTTGGTTTTTGTAGAACTTTTCTTGAAACATTATATAAATCTTTACTTTTAACATTAGCCATATTTTTCATATCTTCTGTAAACTGATATATATCTTCATTGTCCATAGCTTGATGAATTACATAATTTGAAAGATCTGTAGAATCCTCCAAGGTTGATGCTATAGCAGTTTTTAATATCTTTCTCATTAGATCTATTGTATTATCATCAAAAACTATTTTTTCACTTTCAATGTCCTTAATGGCTGTATCAATTACCTCAATTGCTTCATCTACATTTTTTTCTGCCACCGATGTATAGATATATAGTATCTTAACATTATTTGAAGTATCTAGATGAGTGTAAACATCATATGATAATCCTCTTTCTTCCCGAAGTTCTCTAAATAATATGGAGTTAGCACTTTCCCCAAATTTATAATTTAATATTCTAAGTGCCAATTCCTCATCTTTAGAAAGTCCATTAAAAGTATATAAATAAAGTATAGTACTTTGCTCAATTTCTTTTTTATATGATATTTTTTTTATGAATTGGTGGTGTTCAGCTATTATTTTTTTCTTCTCAAATTCTTTTGGGACCCATACACCAAAATACTTTTTCACCATATTAATTATATCCTCATGTTCAAAGGGAGATACAATAGATATAAAAGAATTATTGGGAACATAATATTTATTATAGAAATCAACAAGTTGTTTTCTTGTAATCTTTTTTATTACATTTTCACTACCAATAGTATCCTCCCTAAGTGGACTATATTTAAAAGCGATCTCGTTAACTCTCTGAAAGCTTAGATCTTCAATATCATCTTTAATTGTTCTAATTTCAGCAAGTATTACGCCTCTTTCCTTTTCAATTTCATTAATTGGAAAGGTTGAATTTAAGAGCATATCTCCGAGAAGTGACAGTGAATTCTCCAATTCTTCATTTAAAACTGTAGTACTATATACAGTGCAGTTAAAATCCGTATAGGCATTATATTCTCCACCTAAATTTTCTAGATCGCTATTTAGTTTTTCATTTGTTCTATCAAGTGTTCCTTTAAAAAGCATATGCTCTATAAAGTGGGCTATCCCCTTTTCATTTTTCTCTTCAAAAAGTGAACCTATATTTACTCCAGCATGAACTGCTGCAATTTGACTATCCTTTTTAATGGTAATAAGTTTAATCCCATTACTAAGCGATGTTTGTTTTGTATTAAAAATTTCTTTACTCATTACAATCTCCTTTAACCAACTACTGTGTTATTACAATAATATAGCTTCTTTTAATAGTTGGAGTACATTAAATGATACGCATTCATAAAAAACAAAAGCATATATAGTTTAACTATATCATACTTTTAACTAATTTAGACTATATTCCTTTAAAACTAGCGTCTATTTCCCATTTTATAAAGAAAATCTATTGACTAATAACGAAATATATAGTAAAATAAAGATTCGAGTCAAATACTCATAGACAGTTCGCAACCATCCTGTCTTAAAATAAAACTATGGAGGCACAAAAATGAATATTAAATTAAATGAAGGAACTATGTCTGT
>Ga0209123_1001041_pt1 | contig 29803 bp, 20 predicted proteins | sample BarGraIncu00431A_FD_184500 | JGI IMG/M metagenome (GOLD analysis project Ga0209123, IMG submission 184500) | Arctic peat soil microbial communities from Barrow, Alaska, USA - Barrow Graham LP Incubations 004-31A (SPAdes) (version 2) | ecosystem: Environmental > Terrestrial > Soil > Wetlands >... | reverse complement strand
GTAAGTTGAAGCAACTTTGGGGAAAGTTGGAGTAAGATGGATGAAAGTTGGAGCAACTTTGGGCAAAGTTGGTGCAAGATGGATGAAAGTTGAAGCAACTTTGGGGAAAGAAAGGGTCTATTCAATAGACCAAGTGAAAAGAATTTAATCACCAATCAAATCAATCAACTATAGGAAAACAAAAAAAAACGATGCCTTTAATTGCGCAGTTGATAACTGAAGGCCTTTTAGAACTTTTTTTGAAATATTTTTTACTTCAATAGACATTATATAAGTTTTTTATTCAAATTAAAGTGCACATATTCAACCATATACAACATATATAATACCTATTGGCAAATCTGTATAAAGAAAGTGGCAATAACCAACAGGCAATACGTATGGCAGAAAAGGTATTGAAAAAAGAACCTAAGGTGCAGTCTACAACTGTCAATAAAATGAGAGAAAAGATATGGGTCTTAATAAAATGAAAGGGGAAATCAGAATTGAGTCAGAATTTAAAGGTTTAATAACTAGAGTATGTAGTTATGTTTTAATAATTTTGTCACTTTAATTGTAAAATAATATTACATTTTTCATTCCCTTTTACTAACCGATGAAAATATAAAATAAAGATATCAACAATTTCATAGTTAGGAATTAAAGGTATTTTTAAACTAATGCTTATTATAATAATTAGAAAATCACCATGAAAAAACTATTTTTATCCTTTCTTAGTCTGTTGTTGATTTCATCAACCGGCATTGCACAAACAAGAAGTATTGAACGTCCTGATTTTGAAAACAACAACACCGGATCACTGGAAATCGACAAACTGGTGTTGAAAGATACTGAAACTGTGCTGTATTGTGATTTTTACGACAATCCTAATGACACAATTTTAATAGCAGCCAAATGCTATATGAAAGGAAAATCAGGGAAGATTTACAAGCTACTTCGCTCGGAAGGTTTTGAACTGGGTAAAAAAATAGTGGTACCAACAACGGGATATATTTCGTTTAAGTTGCATCTGAAACCTTTAGATAAAACAGAAAAATCGTTTGACCTTTTGTTAGGAGAAAAAGGACAGGAATCTATTATCACAGGCATCAAGACAATAAAGCCAAAACCGGTTGCTACTCCTATTCACTGTTTGATAAAAGGAACGGTTATTGACCGACCACAAAGCAATCGAATTATACTCACAAAGTACGGAGGCAGTATAAAAACTACAGGAATAAATATCCCAATTCGGAACGGTAAGTTTGAATATGAGCTAAATTGTCAAAGTTCTGATTTATATCGCTTGACATATTTCGAAGAGCAAAGAAAAGGACGTTTAATTCAATTTTTTGCCGAATCAGGTGTTGTTACATTAAAACTGTTCCCTACGAATCTTTATTATAAAAATGAAGTTAGCGGAGGATTACTTAATCGTGAGTATTCTCAATATAGAGCACTATCCGACTCTTTATTTGGGGGAAAAGACATTAAAAAGGAAAAAGAAAGATTTGAAAAAGAAAATCTAGTATTCACAGAGCCTGCAAAGCAAATAAGGGCGAAAATTCAAGCAGAAAAAAATGAACATGTGTTGGACAGCTTAATGGTTGTGGCTAGAAAACTGGATGAGTCAGGCATGGCTTTGACTCCTGAGGCTAAAGCGTTACAAGACAAAGAAATTAAATTGGGTAACGACTGGAGAATATGGGAAATAGACTATATTCGAACCCATAATACTCTTATTGGTTACCGATTATTAGTAAACGCAATGGCAAATAAAGAAGAAATTCCTGAATGCACAAATATCTTCAATGATATATATGCCAAAAAGTATCCTTACCATCCCTACACTAAACAGATGAAAGAACTAATTATGAGCTTTACATCGATTAAGGTTGGCAAACCCTATGTGGACTTTACAGCTCCTAGCTTTAGTGGTAAACTAACCAAACTATCCGAACAAATGCAAGGTAAAGTAGCATTGATTGACCTTTGGGCTTCGTGGTGTGGACCATGTAGAAAAAAAGCCAAAAGCATGATTCCTGTTTACGAAGCGTATAAAGACAAAGGTTTTACGATTGTTGGCATTGCTCGCGAAAGTAATCTGACTGATGGAGTCAACGCAGCCCAAAAAGACAAATACCCTTGGTTAAATCTGATTGAATTGAAAGACACTGGAAAAATATGGGAGAAATACGGTGTGGACAATTCCGCAGGAGCTACTTTCTTGGTAGATAAAAATGGAATTATTCTGGCTATAGATCCAACTGATAAAGAAGTGACAGCCATTCTTGACAAATTATTGAAATAAAGCTATTGGTATTGACAGCTTAAATCACATTGTTAGCATAAAAATCTTATGGAAAAAACCATTCAAATTTTACTGTTTATTTTTTGTGTTTCAGTTTCAGTTTCGGCACAACAGAAAGTTGTAACAACAACCCGGTCGCAAATCTCTGAAAAGTTTATTGGCAACTGGATTAACGCCAACACCAACCATTGGGAATATGGCTTTTTTGAAAAATTCGTCCTGTATAAAAGCGATTTTTGGAACTATAAAGCCGTACAAACTCTGAAAAACGGAGATGTAAATCTTAGGTTGGCAAAAGGCAAACGCACCGTTCAACTCCTTTTGAAATCAGCAAAAGATAACCGAATTACGATTCAACCCGCCAAAGGCAATGCCGTTTCATACAGTAAAATGGATAAAGTTTATCCCGCTTATCCGCAAAAAGACGAAACCGCGTTTGCCAAACCTACTTTCCGTAAGGATTCAGCTACCATTATTGGTTATTATCGTAACATGGATAAAATTCCGGCGCAGTTTGCCGATAGATTGAAGAAAAATCCTTTCAAAGTTTCTGCTCCAGATTTTATTTATGATAAAGAGCAAGATTACTTTGCCGAGTTCGATTCGCTGGGGCGTTTCAAGCTTACTTTCCCCATTATGAATACGCAGGAATTGTACGTGGATTGGAGTTGGTTACAACTGCACATGTCTTTGGAAGCCGGAAATACCATCGCTTTGTTTGTTGATTTGGTAGATTATATTCCACTGGAAGCCGACCAATCGATGGAAGGATACCGGAACCGACCAAAACAGGTATTGTTTATGGGCGATAATGCCCGACTCAACAACGAACTTGCTACGTACAAACCCTCTTCAATTTACATTGATCGAAGCAAAGCCGAAAAACTGCCCGATATGGCCTACCTCTCGTATTGCGATTCGGTATATAGAAAACGAACGGATGTTTTGAATTCTTTTGTTGTTGCTAATCCGAATGTATCTAAAAAATTCAGGGAATTCAGTTCCGAATATGAACGTTACAACCTGGCATTTTACCTGATGCAGCATAGGTTTGATCTCACAAAGATTAAAACAACTTTTGATGCGGGATATATGGATTATGTTCGTGCTAATTTCCCACTTACCAACGAATGGACTTACACCGGTGTTCGGGAATTTCGATCGTTTCTAAGAGATTATATCGGGTATGAAACAAGTATTAGGAATCAAAAACCGGTTACAGTGACGGTTTCATTCAAGGATATTAGTAATTATATAAAGCAAAACAAAAAGGTGGATGAAGCCACACAAACACTATTGGATCAGTTGGTTGCAATGACTGAAGACTTTCAAAAATCAGGTGTCGAGCAGATTGAAGCCATGAAAAGTAAATACAAAGATCTGATTAGTAAAGGGGAGACTATAAGTCCTTTAATTCAGGAAGCAAGTCTTGAATTATCGAATCGTCCCTTAGATACTCAGTTGTCAGATTCTTTGCTGACCAACATGCACTTGAGACAATTGTGGAATGCCAGTACTTATTACAAAGAATTGGATCAGTACCACAAAGCACTTTCTGAAGTAAAATTGAAAGATATGAAAGCTAAAGTGGTAAATCCCGATTTGATTAAAACTGTTGAAAATGTCAACAATTTTTACAAAAACGTGGCAACCAAAGGTATGACTTACGAAGCCAGTCTTAAAAATACCAGTCACCTGAAAGAATACCGGGATGCTAAAACCTTGTTTGAAGAATTAATCAAACCTTACAAAGGCAAGGTAATTTATGTGGATTTCTGGGGAACCTGGTGCGCTCCTTGCAAAGAAAACCTGAAATATGTTAAAGACATAAAAGCCAAATTGAAAGGACAGGATGTGGTGTTTATGTACTTTGCCAACAACTCGCCCGAAGATTCGTGGAAAAATATCATCAAAGAGATGGATCTTACCGGAGAGAATGTGGTGCAATACCGCCTGCCCGACAAACAGGAAGAACTTATCGAACGATTATTTAGCGTCAATTCATTCCCAACCTACATGCTTATCAATAAAGAGGGCGAAGTAGTTAATACCAAAGCGGCATTACCCATACAAGGTGAAATCACTGTTCAGCAAATTACGGAATTTTTAAAGTAAGTTTAGTGCAGAGTTATTTAAGAAAACGGCGAGTTGTTTATCCGCTGTTTTCTTAAGACTTTAGTGTTAACAACTAATAATACACATAGTCAAAGTTAACTCTTTTTACAACATAAAATAAATAACGTTAATGTTATATAATGAATTTATTTGCCATTCACAATTTCACTTACTTTGCTTAAAATTATGAATAGTATGAATATTTAATCCTTAGAATATTCCTCTTCTAAAACCTTTAAATCTTTTTTGCTAATGAAATTAAAATCATCACTTCTAGTCCTTCTGTTTATTTCATTTAATCTTTATGCCCAGAACAAAGTAACCAACTTTCAAATTTCCGGACAAGTAGTTGAAGCCACCTCGGGCAAAGGAATACCCTACGTTACAATTACACTACAAAACGACAGTGCTAAAACCATCAAAAAGATTAGTTCGGATGCTTCCGGAAAATTCAACCTTTCAGTAAACGAGAAACGCAATTATACATTTATCTTTACTTCATTGGGTTTTGCTGAAGTTCATCAAAAAATGACTGTAAGTGAGTTGAAAACCGACATGGAAAAGGTGAAAATGAAAGAAGGTTTAGCTCTCAAAGAAGTAACCGTTACGAGTCAAAAAGCATTAATAAAAGTTGATGCTGATAAAATAACATATAGCATTGAGTCTGATCCTGATTCTAAAACAAACAATGCATTGGAAATGCTTCGAAAAGTGCCTCTGATAACTGTAGATGGTGATGAAAACGTGAAACTGAACGGACAAACAAATTTCAAAGTGTTGATTAATGGCAAGTCTTCTTCGATGATGTCAAACAGTTTCAAAGATGTAATTAAAACCTTACCTGCCAGTTCTATTAAGGACATTGAGGTAATAACCAATCCCTCCTCCAAATACGATGCTGAAGGTGTTGGAGGAATCATCAATATTATCACCATAAGAAAGACTTTGAGCGGTTACAATGGAAGCGTTAATACAGGAATCGATACATATGGGGCCTTTAACGGAGGTTTATACCTGAGTAGCAAGTTAGGAAAATTGGGCTTTTCTGGTCGTTACTCACTAAGCCAAAGCAGATCTCCCGAATCGACTAACACGTCCAGCCGTGAAAACCTGCTAACTTCAGGAATAAATCAATACTACACCAATACTTCAGGTCAGAACAGTAGTAGGGGGTTTTCTCAGAATTTCAATGGAGAAGCCAGTTATGATATTGATTCACTAAATATGGTTTCCTTGTCGTTTTATGGTTATGGAAGCAATAGCAATAGCAACGGACTTTCAACAACCGACATACTTACCAAACAGTTAGACAGAACAAGTTATTTTGAAATGGTTAACAGCGGAAAAAGCAGCTACCAGTCTTTATCTGGAAACATTGACTATCAGAAATTATATAAAAAACCGGATAAATCGTTCACCATTTCGTATAAGTTGGATAATAATCCGAACAAATACGATCAGGTTTCGAAAACTCAAAACACATTTAACTACGACAATTATGAACAGCAAACAAAGAGAGATGCAGTTTCGCGTGAACAGACATTGCAGGTAGATTATTACGACCCACTCACCGCTGTAAATCAATTGGAATGTGGTGTAAAGGGAATTTATCGGGAAAATTACAGCAATTCGGATTACTTATTAATGGACCCCATTACTAATGAGTTGAAACAGGATTTTGCTAAGAGTAACGAGTTGAAATACAATCAAACTATTGTCGGTGTATATGGTGGATATGTTCATAAACTCAAGAAACTAACCATGAAAGCCGGACTTCGCGCTGAGCTAACCTGGAACAATGCCGTTTCAAAATCAGTGAAGGATACCACTTTTACAAACACTTTACAAAACATTGTACCTTATATAACTTTTACATACAGAATAAAATCAACTCAAACTATTCGTCTTTCATACACCCAACGGCTTCAGCGTCCCAGTATTTCTTATCTAAATCCATACCGCAATCAAACCAACAGAATGTATTTGTCATACGGTAACCCGAATTTGAAATCGGAAATTGCACATTCATTCGAAGCCACTTATAGTACTTTCACTAATAAATTTAGTTTAAATTTAGGTGGAACTGCTTCGTTTACAAATAATTCTATAACGCAGATTGCTTTTATGGATTCAACTAATGTGCTTAACACGACATTTGATAATATTGGTAAAAATATCAGATATGGTGTGAATACCTATTTATCCTATCGTCCAAACGATAAGCTTACGGTTGGATTCAACGGAAGTGTAACTTATTCGCAGTTGGAAGCCAACAATATGGGTAAGATTATCAAAAATGATGGGTTCAACTTCAGCGGATCATTTAATGGAAGGTTGTTGCTTTGGAAAGATGCTTCTGTGAATGCTAACTGGGGTATTTATTCATCCTCAGTTCAACTTCAGAGTAAATCGTCGGCATCTTCATACACCAGTATCTCCATCTCTCAATATTTTCTTAAACGAAAACTTATGTTAAGTTTAAATTTAAATGAGCCATTTGTTGGAAATAAGAAGTACAGTTATGAGTATTTGTCCAGCGACTTTAGAATGATATCCGAATCGCGATATCCGGCACGTTCACTGCGTGTTAACCTGAGTTACAATTTTGGGAAGATGGATATCACAGTGAAAAAAGCAAAACGCGGAATATCGAATGATGATATGAAACAATGATAAAATGCCCTCTGGTGAAGTGAAAACGAAATCGGGGGGGTATTATAAATTTTGCTTTTATAAAAGAGAAAATTTGTTCAATTGTTTAATAATCCATCTAAATGTTTAATTAAATTAAATGTATAATTTATGACCAAATTAGTTACAATAGATCAAAACTATTTACGTTAATTGAACAATATTAATCTAAATCAACTCTGTGATAAAATACTCCTTCCGAATCCTTATTATTTCTTTACTTACATTTTTAATTTCGTGCCAATCGGGGAAAAAAAATGAAGCTTCCACCTATACTGTCAAAATTACCGATTTTGAAGATTGTCTGACAATTCCTGGAGTTGTTGAAGCTACTGAAGCTATATCATTTGGCTGTCCAAGAAGAGCAGATGGTTACATTACCTATATCGTCGAAGATGGTATAACAGTGAATGATAGCGATATTGTGTGCATCATTGAAGATAAAGACGTGAATTCCAGATATAGCGAATCATCTACAAACTTAGAAATAGCTATAGCGGGTTTAAGTAAAACTAAAGCGGATTTGGACCTTCAATATTCATTAATGGAAGCTCAGGTAAAAAACAATGCTGCCGAAACCGATATTGCAAATCTGGATTCGTTGCAATTACAATACTTATCGCCAACACAACAGAAAATAAAAAAGTTAGAACTGGAAATAGTAGCAATTCAGAAACGTAAACAACAAAAAAAACTTCGATCACTTGCTATTATTAATCAATCGGAATTGAAAAAAAAGGAATTCGAGATACAAAGACTAACCAGCGAGATTAAAAGTTCAAAGGAGCAATTGGATGGATTAGTCATACGGTCAACAAAAAAAGGCAGGATATTTCGAGCAATGTATTATAAAGACAGAAAAGTTCAAATTGGTGATAACGTTTGGAATGGGATGCCGGTGGTAAACATACCTGATTTATCTAAAATGAAAGTAAAGATTATAGCTACTGAAGGAGATTATAAACGTATAAGTGAAAATGATGTCGTGGAATATACGTTCGATGCAATGCCAAAAAACAGGGCTTGGGGTAAAATAGTAAAAAAAGCTCCGATTGGACAACCTATTCAACAAAACTCAAAAATAAAAGTTTTTGAGATTGAAGCTTCCGTTGACACTTCAAAATTGACACCTGATCCCGGCTTAACCACCAATTGCAAGATAATTTTAAAAAAGATTAAAAACGCTATTGTTATTCCTCAAATTACCATTTTTGAACAAGATTCGATGAAAGTAGTCTATGTTCAGAAATCCGGTAAATACGAAATGCGACAAATTCTAACGGGACCTTCATCCCAAAAAAGTGCAGTTGTTATATCCGGATTACAACAAAATGAAAAAATTTCATTTATTAAACCTGAAACCGGTTTGATTGAGATGAAAACATTACTGACTAAATCGACACTGAAAAAATACAGTCAATTAAAAAATTAAAATCACAAATATGAGAAAGAACCATTCGAGAAATCTGTATAAAATAAGCATACTTTTTTTGCTTGTGAATCTCCTGTTTGCTTGTAATAAAAGCCAGGTCAAAGAAGTTCCTGAAGGAAAAATAATCAAAGGAACATTTTATCTTGAAATTTTTGAAGAAGGTGAAATTGAAGCTATTCGTTCAATGAATGTAACTACACCTGCCATTTCATGGAGATATGGAACAATGAAAATAACTCAAATAGTGAAAGATGGCAAAGATGTTAATGCTGGGGATACACTTGCAGTTTTTGATCCATCAGAAATAAGAAAAGCGGTTGTAGAAGCAGAATCAAGACTCGGAATGAACAGAGCTCAACTTGAAAAATTAGAAGCTCAACAGCAATCAGACTTAGAAGAATTAAATGCTGATTATGAAATTGCACGAATATCGCAGGAAATTTCCAAAATACGACTTGAATCTGCTGGCTACGAGGCTAATATAAAGAAAAAAGAAATACAGCTAAATCTTGAGAAAGCTAATATTGCACTGAACAGGGCCAAAGAGCAAATTGATAATAAAATCAAGATTCAAAAAGAAGAAGTCAAACAAAATAAGCTTTCCATCAATCAAGATGTTGCAAGACTGGCTGAAGCGAATGAAACACTTAAAAAACTATTTGTATTATCTCCATCATCAGGTATCGCCATTATTTATAAAAGTTGGAGTACTGGGAATAAAATACAAGTAGGTGATCAAAGTTGGCCAGGATACCCACTGATTCAACTACCTGATTTATCAGCTCTTAAAGCTGTTGTAAAAATAAATGAAGTAGATATATCAAAAATCAGCAAAGGTTTAAAAGTAGATATCAAACCTGATGCATTTTCTAACATTGTATACTCAGGTGAGGTTACATCTGTGGCTAATTTAGCAATTAACAAGGAGGCGAAATCTAAAATAAAGGTTTTCCCTGTTGAGATTCTTATAAACAAAACAGATAAAAAATTACTCCCCGGATTGACAGTCAGTTGCCGCATTATCGTTGGAAAAATTAATAATGCTCTTTATGTTCAATTAGATGCGATTCATTCTGAAGGCGAAAACAACTATGTATATAAAAAAACTACAAAAGGTTTCGAAAAAACGAAAGTTGAAACCGGGGCAAGTAATTCGGATTATATTATCATTACCAAAGGATTGGACGTTAATGATAAAGTAGCATTGATAGATCCTACTAAAGATGATAGTAAAAAGAAGACATTAACCGACAAAAAATCTTGAAAATGAGAAATCTATTTAAAATAGTTTTGTTCTCCTATTTCTTACTGATTACTTTTTCATGCACAAAATTGAAGAACGAGGATTCAAGAGACAATGAAAACTCTGGTCGCAAAATTGTAGAAACAGGCGAACTGGCGGCAATTAACACAAAATCGTTTCCGCTACCTCGTTATGGCAACTATTGGTCCCAATTTAAAATTATTGGAATTCTTAAACATGGCACAATAGTAAAATCAGGTGATTCAATTATACAATTAGATGGAACTGAAATAAAGAAATATATTATAGAAAGAGAGAGCCAATTAGAAACTCAACAGGCCATTATAACTAAATTACGGGTTAATCAAGAGAACAAACGCCAGGATTTAGATTCTAGAGTACAAAATGAAATTTCAGCTTATAACCTTAAAAAACTAGAATTGGAATCTTCACGTTTTGAATCTGAACGCATCAAAAAAATAAAAGGACTGGAATTTGAACAAGAAAAAATAGTTCTTGCAAAAGTAAAAAAAGTACTTGAATTAAGTAAAACAATAGATGTAAATGAAATGAAGGTTGAACAAATACGTGTCAATCAATTGAAAAATGAAATAAAAACTGCTTACGCCATTTTGCCTTCACTTACAATACGAACTCCCATTTCAGGCATCTTTCAAATTGGAACCAACGGTCAGACAGGCGAGGGGATTAAAATTGGAGATAATATTTATTCAGGTAATAACCTTGGAAATGTGCCTGATATTATGTGGATGAAAGTTAACACTTCAATTAGCGAGAAAGATTTTTTAAAAATCAGACAAGGTCAAAAAGTAACAGTAAAATTAGATGCTTTACCCAAAGTGAGTTTTAAAGGTGAAGTAACTTATATAGAAAAATTGTGTCATTTAAAAAACCCAAAATCACGTCAAAAAGTTTTTGAAGTGGAAGTAAAGATAATACAACCCGATGAAAGACTAAAACCGGGAATGACTGTAAGTTGTGAATTTATTTAAAAAAATTACTTATGCAATATGAAGAAAATATCCGGTTAGCAATCCGGGGTTTAATAGATCATAAATTTCGGTCTTTCCTAACAATGTTGGGGATTATTTTTGGTGTAGCATCAGTAATTACAATGCTATCCATTGGCGAAGGTGCTAAACGTGCAGCTATAGCAAAATATCAGGATTTGGGTGTGAATAACATTATCATTCGTGAAAAAAAACTCTCGGATGATGAGTTAGAAGAAGTCCGGGCTAAATTTTCACAGGGTTTATCAATTCAGGATGCCACAGTTATTAAAGAAATTGTTCCCGGTGTTCTTCGAATAGCCTCCCAGGCTGAAATTAGTACAGAAGTAAAATACACCGATAAATCAGCAAAGTCAACTATCATTGGCATTACACCCGAATACGTCGAAATGTTGAATTTTAAAACTGCAAAGGGAGACTTTATAACTAAAGATCATTATAATCGTAATTTAAAAGTATGTGTTTTAGGTGCCGGTGTTGCTGCCAATTTATTCAGGAACGAAGATCCAATTGGCAAAATGGTAAAAGTGGAAGATCAATGGCTGGAAGTTGTTGGGGTACTTAAATCGAAAACTCTCTTTACTGAAACGGTAGGGGAGTTAGCTGCAAGAGATTTGAATACTGACATTTATGTGCCATTATCAACATTTTTGAAACGGTTTACTCACGAGAATATTTTGGCCAGTGAAATTCAACAAATCACAGTTCAGGTTGATAACTCAAATCGTTTGGTTGAAACTTCTCAATTAATCAATGCCATTTTACTAAGACACCATTTCAACAACATAGATTATAACATAGTAATTCCATATGAATTACTTAAACAAGAAGAGAAAGAAAAAGAAATCTATAACTTCTTACTTGGAGCCATTGCAGCTATTTCATTATTAGTAGGTGGAATTGGCATTATGAATATCATGCTTGCAACTGTAATGGAGCGCACCCGCGAAATCGGTATTCGAAGAGCCATAGGTGCTCGAAAGTCGGATATTATGAGCCAATTCGTCACCGAAGCTGTTGCTATCAGTATAACCGGTGGAATTATCGGAGTGATACTTGGTGTTAGTCTCTCGTTGACTGTTTCGTTATTTACCGATGTAAGTACTTATATCAGATTATATTCCATTTTTATTGCATTTGGGTTTTCGGTGTTAGTTGGAATTTGCTTTGGTTATCTTCCGGCAAAAAACGCTGCAAATCTAAAACCGGTCGATTCAATACGATATGAATAAACCGGTTGTTATAATTCTAATCTTCATCTTGAGTTTAAATTTTTAATTGCACTACTAACTGATCAACTAATTTACAAAATGCTTATAGAAATAAAAAGTTTATTCAAAAGCTATGACATGGGCGATGTTGTAGTTCCTGTATTGTTCGACATAAATCTCCAAATTCGCAAAAACGAATACTTAGCCATTATGGGACCGTCCGGATCTGGAAAATCTACTTTAATGAATATTTTAGGATGTCTGGATACGCCAACTGAAGGACAATATTTCTTAAATAAAACAGATGTAAGCAGTTTAGATGACAATGCTCTATCAGCAATGCGAAACAAGGAAATTGGTTTTATATTCCAAAATTTTAATTTGCTTCCACGCTTAAATGCATTACAAAATGTCGAATTACCATTGGTTTATGCAGGAGTAAAAAATGCTGAACGTAGAGAACGTGCATTAATGGCTTTAGAACGAGTTGGTTTATCAGATCGTATTCTGCATAAATCCAGCGAAATGAGTGGAGGTCAAAGACAAAGAGTTGCTATTGCAAGAGCACTTGTGTCAAAACCGGGAATTCTGCTGGCTGATGAACCTACGGGTGCGCTGGACTCAAAAACAGGTGAAGAAATCATGCGGCTTTTTGATGAGTTAAACAAAGATGGTAATACTATTATATTGATTACTCATGAGCAAGAAATTGCAAATTATGCACATAGAACTATCTTCATTAAAGACGGGTTGATTCATTCAGACAACCTGAATCAAAAAAAAATTCTGAACTTCAATTAAATTTATCCTTAAAAATACCCTTAAAGAAATTGTCAATATGAAGAAACTAATTTTATTATTTTTTCTTTTGTTGTCTCAAATATTTACTTTAAAATCAGAAACATACAATCTTGATTTACAAAAAAGTATTGAGATAGCGAAAACAAAAAGCTACAACATGTTAAGTCTGTTACAGGATTTTAAAATTGCTGAATATAACCTCAAATCGGCAACCAGTAAATTGAAAACGCATATAGAACTAAATTTTGTCTCCCCGTCATATTCAAATACCGTTGAATCGTTCGCAACAGATACTTCCGTTACATATTATTCAAGTAAGGTATTGAGATATGAAGGAAACTTAACGGTCAACCAACCCTTACCTACCGACGGGTATGTATATATGACTTCAGGAGTATCAAATACAGATTTTTTCAGTCTTAATAAACGTAGTCCCAGACTGTTCACTACATTTGGATTGCAACAACCTCTGACTTCACTCTATGGTTATAATAAAGTGAAATCGGATCTTAAGCTTGCAGAACTGGCCTATGAGCGATCAAAGAAAGGATTAAAAAGAGAAGAGTTGAATCTGTTCTATTTGGTTAGCAGTTCATTTTACAATGTACTATCTCAACAAAAAGGGACTGAAATAGCCCGAACGAATTACGACAGGCAAAAAGAAGCCTATGATGTTTCTCAAAATAAATTTAAGGCAGGATTAATTAAAGAAGTTGAAGCATTGCAAATGGAAGTTGACCTTGCTGAAGCACAAAACAATTATGACTTGTCGATTGTCAATCAGGGGAGTGCTTTGAATCAATTCAAACAATTAATAGGTATAAACTTTAATGACAGTGTTTCAATAAGCAGCAAATTCAATTACGAAGTGGTCATTGTCGACGTAGAGAAGGCAGTTCAACTTGCACTTCAGAACAGACTGGAAATCAGGGAACAGGAAATATACATTGAACAAAACAAAATCAATATTAAAAGTCAGAAATCAAATGGTATGATTCAAAGCTCCCTGAACCTGTCATACGGAAAAGAAGGAATTAGTTACCAGGGTATAAATTCAACTATTCCAAGTTCAATAAAAAATTCATATGCTGACTTTATAAATCGTGCCCCAAATTATGGAATTAGTTTGACAGTCAAAGTTCCTATTCTTGATTTTGGAGAAAACAGGGCTAAAGTAAAAGCTGCCGAATCAACATTAAAACAAATACAGCTTCAAAAAGCTAATGTAGAACGCGGAATTGAAAGGGAAGTCCGTGATCTGGTTGCCGGTTTAAATAGTAGTTTAAAAAGTCTGCAATTATTAGAAAAAAACATTGTTGTTGCTGAGAAAAGCTTTGAAATAACCCGTCAAAGGTATTCGGATGGTGATATAAATTCTGAATCTTTAGCACTCGAAAGAACCCGTTTAAATACCGCCTATAAATCTCATTTAAGCGCTTATATCAACTACCAGCTTTTATTAGCCGATATTATGCGAAAAACTTTTTATGACTTTCAAAAAAATGAATTAATAAATTAATAAACAAAATATTAAATTATTTGTTTGACATTCAATAAGTTTTGAAAACAACATGAATTACGAAGAACTTCGCGATTATTGCCTGAGCCTGAAAGGAACAACCGAATGTTTTCCTTTCGATGAATTTTCGTTGGTACTGAAAGTTCAGGGCAAGATGTTTGGACTTATACCGCTCGACAATCCAGAACCTCAGATTGCTCTTAAGTGCGACCCTGAACGAGCTATTCTTCTGAGGGACGAATACGATGCTATTGTTCCAGCCTGGCATTTCAATAAAAAACACTGGAACACGGTGAAAATAGACCCGTCAATTTCAAAATCGCTTCTTTTTGAACTGATTAATCATTCCTATGATTTGGTAGTGAGCAGTTTGCCAAAGAAATTAAAAGAGGATTTATATTCATCAGTTTCAAAATAAAATGAAGCGCGTTATCATCCCGACAACACGCTTCAACTGGTACAAACTTTAAATCTAATCTACAAAAAAAACAATATAGGAAACCCTTTAAATAATCATTTCATACCAATAATTTTTTGTTTTTTTATGTTTTCAGGAAGATTAATGTTTTTTGATTTTCCTGTAATTTTAACCACTTCTTTTAGTGATTGGGGATATATAAAGTCTTTTAAATCAAAGTTTTTGACATTTTGAAGTGTAATTGCCGGCCCTGTTTGAGGAATAATATGTATGTTTTTAAATTTTATTCCATCCGACTCGCTTATAACTGCTCCAATCTGAGAAGTGATAATAGCATTTTCAACGTTAATATTAGAAATATTCATTTCAGGTAAACCATTGAAAAACATAGCTCTACGAGCATTGCGTGAAACAATATTTTTTATGTTTATATTACGAAATGAGGGAGTTTCAACGGTTACTGGAGGATTTTCAGCTTCTATAGGTGTTTGATCACCATCTTCCAACGATTCGGATGCTGATTTACCACCATAATATAAGTCAAAAAGGAAAGAGTCTGTAACAATATCGAACATGTAAATACCATCGACAAATATATTCTCAACTAATCCCCCACGTCCACGGTTACTTTTAAATCGCAATCCAACATCTGTTCCTAAAAACTGGCAATTTCGAACGGATATGTTCCTTACACCGCCAGACATTTCACTTCCAACAACAAATCCACCATGAGCTCTAAATACTTTACAATTATCAACTATCACATTTTCAGTTGGTCGGGCACGTTTGCGACCTTCTTCATTTTTACCGGATTTGATGCAAATTCCATCATCTCCTACATCAAAATTGCTATTAATTATCAACACATTTTTACAAGATTCAACGTCAATTCCATCCCCATTTTGAGCATAATCCGGATTTCGTACGGTAATATTATCAACTATCAAATTGGTACACATCAATGGATGAATATTCCAACTCGGTGAATTTTCGAACAAAACTTCTTGTAACAAAATATTTTTACATTCGATAAAATTAATCATTACAGGACGAAGAAAATCTTTTATTTCATTCCATTCCAAATCAGTAAGTTTTCGGTTCGGAACATTCATATCACTTAAAGATTGACCTTTCAACGAACCTTCTGTTGGAAACCAAGATCCTGGATCTTTTAAGACACCACCAGAATTAATTACCTTTTTCCAATGACTATCAGTCACTTTTGCTTTTTTTAATGGCCGCCAGACTTCACCCGAACCATTGATTGAACCTTCGCCGGTAATAGCCACGTTTACTGCATTTCGGGCAGATATTGGTGACTGACAACGTTTTGTATCTAATCCTTCAAAGCTTGTATTGACTAAAGGATATAAATTAAAATCAGGAGAAAAAAGTATTAATGTCCCTTTTTCTAAATGAAGATTAATATTAGATTTTAATACAATTGGTCCGGTAAACCAAACTCCTGCAGGAACATTTAGTTTACCGCCTCCTTTGGCTGTTAGTGCATCAATGGCTTTTTTAAATGCATCGGTATTGAGAGAATAACCATCCCCTTTACCTCCAAAATCTGAAATTGAAATTATATTGTTTTTAAAAATAGGCTTTTCGATTTTTTCCATTTCAAATGGAAGATTCTTATACAGATAACCATAACTTTCAATTGCCTGAATACTGAAGGTTATAAATACAAAAGCTACAAGACAAAACAATCTGAGCATGTTTTTATATAAACACATTATTTGATTTATTAAAATATTTAGAAAACTAAGCAACCTATTGTGGAATATTTACTTGAAATCATATAAATATCCCACAATGTATTTAATACCATCTTAAATCTCCTGTAGTACCTTTTCCAACAAATGATTTATCTTTTAGAGTAAAATCACCCGTTGTTGGTCCATTCCACAAAGAAGTTGAAGCACCAGAATATGCTGTCATGTTTGCTTTTATGGATGTACTTGTCGTTCCAGGTGGTATTGAAGTATCGACATAATCAGAAGTATAATAACTTCCGGTAATAGATATTGGTGTACCGGCTATATATCTCATTCCATTGGCACCCATCGCTGCACCTGAACTACCGAAAATACAATTTTTGATAGTAACACCTCCTGTTCCGACAAATGTTGCTGTATTCAGGTCAATTAAGTATCTGGCAGAACCCGCATCTTGCATACCTTGATTTATTGAGCAATTTACAATGTTTATCGATTTTAAAGTTTGACTTGTTCTTAAAACCAAAGAACCTTTAAAATTATAAACTGTACAATTATTGAAATTTATATTGTTGATAAAATCGGCAGAATTACTGTTAACAATTGCATAGGTACTCGAAAAGCCTATTTCATTTATCACACAACCATTGAAACTTAATGTATCAATTACCTGATTTTTTGACCCTTGTACACGCATTGGAGTATTTCCAAAGTTATGCATGTTACAATTGGTAAATGATAAATTTTTTACAGTTGTCAACTGATTATTATTGAATAGATAACCAATTTTAGTTGAGACATTACTATTGTCGCAAAAACCTGTAAAATCGATATTTTCAAATTTTACATAATCAAGTGAAGACTGATCTGCAAATCCTAACATACTTGAAGAACTGGTTGGTGGAGTAGTTCCATTCATGGTCATACATACCACGGGTCGATTCGTTGCAGACAAACCTCTTATCTTTATGTTTAAACCAATTTTAAATGTTGCAGTACCAACAGGAAAAACTGTACCTGGTGCTAAAACAATGACTTGACCTGCAGTTGCACCTGTTATTGCAGCTGCCAAATTATCTCCGGCATTTAATATTATATCTCCTTCAACAATTCCATTTGTAGTTCCTCTTAAAATTGTTTTATTGTATATCTTAATTGTCCAATTAGAATTTGATAACGATGAAACGAATTTCTCTCCGGCAGTTGCTTCAGAACTCGAAATCTGAACCGTATTATTGATACTACCATCGGCTGACGAAAGCACTAAATGAGAAACATTAGCTCCCGGTGTCCATTTAATATCAAGGGTATTAGCGGCAGTCATGTAAGCGCTATAACGTATTCCGGTATTGATGCTTGTACCATATCCAAGGAAAATGTTTTCTGCTGGAGTTTTAAACGCTAGCTTATTATTAAATTTAGAATTCATTGTAGTATCACTTGCATTGGCCTTGACACGAGCATAAAACTGAGTCTGTCCAGCAAATTCATGAGTATATGAAAGTCCAGCTAATGTCGTATCAATCAATGGTTTTGTAAATACACTATCTAAACTTACTTGTAAAGTGTATGATTTGGCACTATCAACCGCTGCCCATGAGATAGTTGCAATTGTTTTAGTTAAAGCCACATTGAAATTTATGGGTCTAAATAAATAGGGTAATTTAGTCATCGCCACTTCTTCATTACAAGATGTAAAACATCCCATAAAGAAACAAAAAGCTAAAACAGCCAAAACGGATATATTTTTAATTTTTTTCATTTCTGTATTATTTATATGTGTTCTACATTTTTAATCAATAGCCATAGTCGTTTGTTAACATTCCATTGCTGGTAGTTATTATCTGACTCATTATTGGTAACAACTGGCGTTTGTCAGGATTATTCTGATACATGTTACTAATAAATCCATCACTAAGATATAAAACACCAGAACTTGTTCCTTGTGTCCATACTTTTGAAGTCCAGTTACCTAGTGGATCAGTCAATGTTTTATTGTCAGTTTCACCTGGTTGAAGTCCATAAACAGTTAATATGCGTTCACCCAATGTTGGTGCATTTCCTGAATTATCCGGATTTAATTGATAATAAATAGTTCCAGGGATATTGGCATATTTTCCTGTTCCGTTGCGAAGCGCCGTTAAATTTGCTTCTGCTTGATCGATAGCTGATTTCAATTGACCCCAGCGTTCCAAATCGTACTTACGGATATTTTCACCACAGAATTCAAAGGCTCTTTCAGCTTTTATATAATCCAACGTTAAAGGCAAATCATAAGGCGAAGTGGCATTTATTGGTTGTGCAAAAGCCCTGCGACGAACCATATTAAAATAATTTGCACCTTCATTACCATTCAAGAATAGATCAGCTTCTGCAAACATTAATAATACATCGGCATAACGTAAAACGATTGGAGAGACTCCATCATCAGTACCCGAAATAGGACTTTTTACCCATTCTGCACGCCATTTAGCAATATTGAATCCGGTAATTCCTGAAGCTAATGATTGCTCCATAGCACCCGAAACAATTGTACTTTTAACCAATTTATAGGGTACTACAGTTATATCACGGCGTTTGTCATGCACATCATAATCGTAGAAAAAGTTTGGCATAATATTAAATTGTCCACCTACGGCAACAGTATTGTTTTTAGCATCTGCAACACGTGGCAATCCTAAGTTATAAACCATACGACCGCGCGATCCCATTTTGTAAGGAAGTTGCCAAATAGTTTCTCTGCCATGTGTTTGAACATCTTGACATTGATCATAAAAAATTGATTTAAAATCGGAAGCTAAAACATAATGACCATCGTTTATTATGTCACGACATGCTTGACGTGCAATAGTGTACAATTCTGTACGTCGGGCATCGGAAACAGTAATTATTATTTGTGCATCGCTTGTTCCTAATGGTCTCATTGAGTAACCAGCAGCCGAAAGACAAATTCTTGCTAATAAACCTCTTGCAGCATCTTTACTTACTAATGTCGTTACAGGCGTTAAAGGTGTGTTTGCACTATATAACAAAGTAGATGCCAGTTGTAAATCTCCGATTATATGATTGTAAATAGTATCGCGATTTGTTTTAGCCAAATAAATATTATTAGCATTCATAGGTTCAAACCAAGCCGGAACATCACCCCACCATTTTATCAAATCATAATAAAAAAATGCCCGCATTGTCAATGCTTCACCTAAATAATGACCCATATCATTACCTGCTGCTGGACTACCATATTTTCGAATTCCTGCAATTGCCAGGTTTGATCTTTCAATTCCCTGATAAATACGATTCCATGGGTTATCGGCTCCGGTATTACTATATCCATCACCTACCGAGACATTTGAATTATAAAGTGCAAAAAAATCATCTGATTTACTTATCACTAATGGAGTTCCTGAAGACCATCCTGATCTGTATTCAATGTCGGTATTTAATCCCATTTGTATCCAAAGTCGGTTTCGATAGGAATTGTTTTGCCCAATAATATCGTATATGGAAGCAATTGCTTCTTTTGTTGAATCTGGGTTACTGAAAACCTGATCATCACTTAATAACGATTTACTTGAAACCACAAGCAAGTCATTGCATGAGGCTAAAGAAAATACGAAAAATGCGATTATTAATTTATAAGTTATATTCATTTTTTTCATTGTAGTATGATTTTTAGAAGGTTATGTTTAATCCAACATTGTATGACCGACTTTTTGGATATGCTGAATAATCTACTCCCGGAGTTGCAGGTGTTGAACGGCGAGTATCAACTTCGGGGTCAAATCCCGAATATTTTGTCCAAGTTAATAGATTTTGTCCAGATAAATAAACCCTAAGTTTTTGAACCCAGAACTTTTTTGTAAAGTTGCTTGGCAAAGTATATCCGACAGTTACATTATTTAATCTAAGAAAAGAACCGTCTTCCATCGCCCATGAAGTTGTAGCAAATTGACCTGTTGGTGCAGCCCATATACTTGCATTTGCATTCATAACGGTTAATGCAACGGGATCTGTAACCCTGTTTCCTGTTGCCAAGTCAATTTGAGTATATGACTTAGCCGATGAAGTCAACATATTTCTAAATTTGTAATATTGTGTATTCAATTCTATTTTATTTGCATTATAAATTGTGTTTCCATATACCCAGTTAAAGTTCATTGCTGCATCAAAACCCTTATAATTGGCTGTTAATGAAAATCCACCGAAATGTTTGGGATTTGCATTTCCAATTAACACTTTGTCTTTCAATGTAATAACTCCATCTCCGTCCTGATCTTTCAATTTCATTGCTCCCGGACCCCAACTCAGCCCATCAAGAGCGCTATTGTCGACAAACTTATTACCATTAGCATCTGAATAAGTTTTTGTTGTTGCTTCATAGTTGGAATATTTAGTAGCATTCATAACCCATTTTGTTCCTGACCATGTAAAATCATCTGCAGTATACATTCCATTGCTTGCATACCCATAAATTAATCCTACAGGTTGACCCGGTGTTACATTATAACTATTAGATGCAGAAGTATAGCTTGTCCATGCTTCATTGAACTGATATGAAGTTAAGCCTCCTAAGCTTAATACATTATTTTGGTTTGAACTTATGTTGAATGCAACATTTAAATTAAAATCTTTCGTTTGAACCAATGTGGCATTTAAATTCAGTTCAATTCCTTTATTTGATGTAGAAGCTACATTTTGCCAGATATTTGAATATGGACCGCTTATACTCAAATTGATTAAAGCATCTCTTGTTACATTTGAATAAACTTCAACCGAACCACTAATTCTGTTATTAAAGAACCCAAAATCAATACCTCCATTGGTAGTAAAAGTTGTTTCCCATTTTAAATCAGGATTTGCTAATGTAGTTCCTGCAGAGAAAATAGTAGTAGGAGTATTGGTTGGTAAATAACTGGAATATGAAGATGAATAATTTCTCAAGAACATAGAATTAGGGATATTATCATTTCCTGCTTCACCCCAGCCTGCACGGATCTTTAGGTTTGATAACCAACCTTTTGAATCTTGCAAGAAGGATTCTTCCGAAATTCTCCAACCTCCGGAAATGGATGGGAATATACCCCAAGGATTTTTTAAGAATTTACTTGATCCATCAGCTCGTACAGAGACTGCAAGCAAATACTTATCATTTATTGAATAGTTTAATCTTGAGAAATAAGAGAATTTTCTGTAATCAGGATTAAAAGTGTGTTTACTAGCTACAGTAGTACCATCTGCCAAATTTGCCCAAGATGTAAATGAATCATATGTTTTAGGAAATGCTTCAACATCCTGAACTACAAAATCTGATGAATAAATGTAACTTTCTTGTCCTAAAATAAAGTTAATATTATGCCCCTGAAAAAGATTATCTTTTTTATATGTCAATAAATTAGTGTTTTGAAGGTTCATGTAGTTTGAATTAGTGACAAATGCTGACGGTGCATAAGCATTATCCCTTTTTGTTGCTCCACCATTTAAAACATAATAGGAAGTTACGCCATAAAATTTCTTATCATCTGTATAAGTTTTAGTATATCCTAAAGTTGAACGGAAAGTCCAATTTTTTAGAAAAGCGATCGTTAAGCCACCGTTTACGTTTAAATTTTGTTTCAGTTGATATCTGTTGTTATCCTGGGTTGTTGTAATTGGTGAATAAAGTGATGACGTTGCATCTGCATCATCATTTTGAGTTGTTAGATTTTTAAGTGGAATAGGTGTGTAAACAACTGCACTTTTGACACGTGAGTCAGATGTAGATTTTTCCGAACCTGTTTGATCGTTTGCACCTGAACCGTTAATTGTTGTATTTGTGTATCTCGAAGATACATCTACGCTTAACCATTTTAAAGGTGAATAGTTAAGCTTTACACTTAGATTGTCTCGCTGATAATTGGACATATACATAATGGCCTTATCGGACACATGATTGTAAGTTGCATTATATGCCAATATTTTACTTCCACCGCTTAATGATATTGTCTGATTTTCAGTTACTCCGGTATTTCCGAATGTCTTCTTCTGCCAATCAGTACCAGCAACGTTGTTATATAAATTAATATCAGAATAACTCCCAAAGTAATTCTCATAATCGCTGGAAACACTGTTGTTCCATACTGCTCTTTCATATTGCTTCTGAGCAAATTGGAAAGGAGTGAGAACATCTAACACTTTAGTAACTTGTTTAAAACCCACAAAACTATTATATGACACAGATAATCTGCCGACTTGTGGAGTTCTAGTTGTAATAATAATTACTCCATTTGCACCTCTTGAACCATAAATCGCAGTTGAAGAAGCATCTTTTAATACTTCTATTGATTGAATGTCTGTAGGTGCAATGTCATTTATATTGTCTTTAAAGAAACCGTCAACTACATAAAGCGGTGTACTGCTTTGTGTTATTGATCCACCACCACGAACACGAATTTTTATTTCTGCATCTGGAGCACCATCGGTTGTTGTAACCTGAACTCCGGGCATTTTACCCGTAATCGCTTCAGCTGCAGTAGCTACTGGAATATCTTTCAATGCTTTTTCTCCAACTGTGGAAACCGATCCTGTCAGATCTCTTTTCCGTTGAGTACCATAACCAACTACTACAACTTCGTCCAAAGACTTGTCAACGCTACGAAGTGTTACATTCACTATACTAGCATTAATGGCTATTTCCTGAGTTTGCATACCAATATAAGATACCACTATCGTTTTAGAATCTGCTGGTACATTTAAGGTATATGCACCATCAATGTTAGTGATAGTTGCTACTTTAGTGCCTTTTACTATAACAGATGCACCAATAATTGTTTCGCCTGATGCATCTTTTACAACACCGGAAACTGTCTTAACCTGAGCACTTAATGTGCTAAATGAGAAAATAGTAGCGAGCGTAGCAAGCATCAAACGATTGAAAAATAGCCATTTTGAAGATTTTGCTTCTTTCATTGTTTTTTCATGTATTAGATTGTTTTATAAAATTTCACGGAACAAAAATAGAGTAATGATTTGTTACAAATGTGTAAAAACTGACGTTTATAAGTGGAATAATTGACTTTAATACATGGGACTCTTAATTGTTCGATCATTTTTATCAGGATATTACATTTTCAATTGAAAAAATTATATTGCTTTTGCTGTCAATTCTAAAGTTTTTAGTCCTTACTACAAAAAAAATTATATCTTTGTGACTCAAAATAATTGATTTTGAAAATAATTGACTGATTAGCTCCATGAGCGTGCCAAGTTAACCTGAGCACGCTAATTTTTTTAATGAAACTAAATACAAATTACTCAAAAATAAACATCTATTATTATGCAAGAAATTAAATTCTACAGTGGCGAAAACATTCCTTTGGAACTTCACAAAGTACGCATCGTACAAAAGTTAAACCTAGTGCCAATCGAACGCCGACTAGAAGCACTTTACGAAGGAGGATTCAATACATTCCGCCTAAGTACAAAGGACGTATTCCTCGATATGCTGACCGACTCCGGTACAAATGCCATGAGCGACAATCAACTTGCCGCTATGATGCAGGCTGACGATGCTTATGCCGGTTCCCAAAGTTTCTATCGTTTGGAAAAGGCTGTACAAGACGTCCTTGGCAAAAAATATCTTCTTCCTGTCCATCAGGGTCGTGCAGCTGAAAACATCATTGCACTGGCTTATGTAAAAAAAGGCAGTCTCGTACCAATGAACTACCACTTTACTACTGCCATGGCTCACATTACCGACAAGGGCGGACAAATTGTAGAACTACTTTATCCTGAAGCGTATGTGATCAATTCAGATCACCCGTTTAAAGGAAACATGAACATTGAGAAACTGGAAGAAGTCATCAAGCGTCATGGAGCTGCTAATATTCCATTTATCCGCATGGAAGCATCTACCAACCTGATTGGTGGACAACCTTTCTCGGTACAAAACTTACGCGATGTACGCACGTTGGCCGATAAATATGGCATTCGTATTGTACTCGATTGTAGCTTATTGGGCGAAAATGCTTATCTGGTATTGCTTCGTGAAGAGGAATTTAAAGGTTCGGACATGAAAACAGTGATCCATGCCATGACTTCGTTGGCCGATTTATGCTATTTCTCAGCTCGTAAGATTAGCTCTTCACGCGGTGGTGGTATGTGTACAGACCGTCCTGAAATTATCAAAGAACTGGAAGCTTTGGTTCCGCTTTACGAAGGTTTTACAACTTATGGTGGTATTTCTATTCGCGAAATTGAAGCAATGGCAGTTGGACTTTACGAAACATTGGACGAAACTATGATTTGCCAAAGCCCTAGTTTCATTAAATACTTAGTTGATTCGTTAGATGCTAAAGGTGTTCCAATGATTAAACCTGCAGGTGTATTGGGTGCTCATGTGGATGCCATGCAGGTATGTGCCCATATTCCGCAAACAGAATATCCAGCCGGAGCATTGGCAGCAGCATTATTTTTAATTTCAGGTATTCGTGGTATGGAGCGTGGTTCTATCTCTAATCAGCGCGACGAAGAAGGCAACGAAACATATGCCGACATGGAATTGCTTCGTTTGGCAGTACCACGTCGTGTATTTACGCTGTCGCAAATTAAATACGTGGAAGACCGCATGAATTGGTTGTACGACAATCGCGAGCTTATTGGCGGATTAAAATTTGTATACGAACCACCTGTACTGCGTTTCTTTATGGGTGGACTGGCACCAACCAGCGACTGGCCTCAAAAATTGATGGCGAAATTCAAAGCAGATTTTGGAGAAAGTCTATAAATTTCAAAACATTGAAATGACTTTTTTATGTCATTGATAACTTACGATTCGCTCAATAAATTTACTTCTATTGCCCATTTTTGCACCGTCCGTGATGGTGGTGCGAGTTTGGGCAATTTTGCATCTTTCAATTTGAGTCCTTTTTCGGGCGATAATCCTAAGCATTTCAAAGAAAACCTGCAAATTTTATCGAAATTAACTGGAATTGGAGCTGAAGAAATAATTATTCCGTTTCAAACTCATGGCACAGAAATAAGAGAAATTAATCCTGATTTTTTTCTGCTTTCATCAAAAGAAAAATCGGAATATCTACGTGGTGTGGATGCTTTAATCACGAGAACTCCTAATGTTTGCATTGGAGTTACAATAGCTGATTGTGTCCCGATACTATTTTATGATCCGCAGAAAAACGTGATCGCAGTTGCTCATGCTGGTTGGCGCGGAACATGTGCCCGAATTGCCGAAAAAACGGTTCAATCGCTTATTGAAAATTTCAATTCAAATCCAGCCGATGTATTTGTTACTATCGGTCCATCAATTTCTGTCGAAGTTTATCAGGTAGGTGAAGAAGTAGTTCAAATTTTTGAAAATGCCGGATTCGATTTGTTGAAAATTGTAAAATTTAAAGATGGGGCACTTTTCCTTGATTTATGGAAAGCCAATCAACTTTCGCTCGAAAATATCGGAATTCTTTCGGAACATATCGAAATTGCCGGAATTTGTACATTCACACAACATGAAAAGTACTTTTCGGCTCGCCGGTTAGGAATAAAATCAGGACGAATGTTGACAGGAATAATGTTGATTGACTAATATTTAATAAATGAACATCGAAATCTCCTCAAAAATTCGAGAAATCTGCCCGAATCTGAATTTGGCAGTTATTCTTTGCAAAGTCAGGAATTCTGAAACATCGAATGAGTTCTGGTCTGAAATGGAAGTTGAAATACAACTAATCAGAAACACTTATTCTATTGAAGAAATAAACAAACGACCAGAAATTGCCGCCACCCGAAAGGGTTATAAAATGTTGGGAAAAGATCCGAATCGGTATCGACCCTCAGCTGAAGCGTTGTGCCGTCGGATTGTGCGTGAAATTGAAATTTATAAAGTAAGCACATTGGTTGACATTATCAACCTGGTTTCGATTCGAAGCGGATTCTCGATTGGTGGTTTCGATTTAGAAAAAATTCAGGGTGATGTGGTGTTGGGAGTTGGTACAACCGAAGATGAATTTGAAGCAATTGGCCGCGGAATTTTAAATGTAGAAGGTTTGTCACTTTACCGCGATCAGATTGGTGGAATCGGAACACCAACCAGCGACCATGAACGAACCAAAATTTCAGACCAAACAACTCAATTATTGATGATAATTAATGGCTATAGTGGAACAGTCGGATTGCCGGAAGCCGTAAACTTTACAATTGAATTACTTCGAAAATATGCCAAATTGGAAGAATACAATGTTGAATGGATTTAATGAATCAATCCAATTGTTCCAACATTTTTTCCAGTTCTACGTCTAATTCATGCAATTGTTTTTTGCAAAAATCCATCAAAATAGCTGCTCGTTTGACCTTTTCGGAAATTACATCCATATTCACTTCCGAATTATTTTCCAATTCAGCCAAAATTTGCTCTAATTCAGCAACAGCTTCTGTATAAGTTTGTTTTTGCTTGGTCATTTTTTATCATTTTGATGTATTGTAATTCGCTATACGTCTTCTTCCACCACCAAATTATCAATAATAAAATTCTGACGTTCAGGTGTGTTTTTTCCCATATAGAACGAAAGCAAATCGGAAACAGCATCTTCTTTTTTCAATGAAACCTGATCGAGACGCATGTCTTTGCCTATAAAATGTTTAAATTCATCGGGTGATATTTCTCCCAGACCTTTAAAACGAGTTATTTCAGGGTTAGAACCGACTTTTGCCATGGCTGACAAACGTTCTTCTTCCGAATAACAGTAGAACGTTTCTTTTTTGCTACGAACTCGGAATAATGGCGTTTGCAAAATATGAACATGCCCTTTTTTGATCAAATCGGGGAAAAATTGCAGGAAAAATGTAATCAGCAGCAATCGGATGTGCATTCCATCCACGTCGGCATCTGTGGCCACAATTACTTTGTTGTAACGTAAATTGTCAATGCCTTCTTCTATATTCAATGCAGCTTGAAGTAAATTAAATTCTTCGTTTTCGTACACAATTTTTTTAGTTAACCCATAGCTGTTCAGTGGTTTCCCTTTCAAACTGAATACTGCTTGGGTATTTACGTCACGACTTTTTGTGATCGAACCGCTTGCGGAATCACCTTCAGTAATGAAAATACACGAATTTTCAATACCTAAATTTTTTGCTTCGTCTTTGGTGAGCGTGTCGTTGAAATGCATCCGGCAATCGCGGAGTTTTTTGTTGTGCAGGTTTACTTTTTTGGCACGTTCGCGCGCCAATTTGGTAACACCGGCTATTGCTTTTCTTTCTTTTTCTGAATCCTGAATTTTTTGAAGTAAAATAGATGATGTTTCGCTGTTTCGGTGTAGATAATTATCCAGTTCCTTTTTCAAAAAATCGGAAATGAATTTATTCACGGAAACACCGTCTTTCGCCATATCGCGTGAACCAAGCTTGGTTTTGGTTTGCGATTCGAAAATCGGTTCTTCCACGCTGATAGCAACTGCAGCAATGATTCCGTTGCGAATGTCTGCCAGTTCCTGATTTTTGGAATAAAACTCCTTGATGGTGCGTGCCACCGCTTCGCGAAAAGCGCTTTGGTGTGTGCCACCCTGTGTGGTATGCTGACCGTTGACGAATGAATAATATTCTTCGCCATACTGGTCGCTGTGTGTGAAAGCTATTTCAATATCTTCACCTTTGAGGTGGATAATAGGATAAAGTGCCTGAGCTGTGATGTTTTCGTTCAGCAAATCCGTCAACCCGTTTTTAGACAGTATTTTTTTGCCATTAAAGTTGATGGTTAGTCCGGTATTGAGATACGCATAGTTGCGCAACATCGTTTCAATATACTCGTCTTTGTACGTATAGTTTTCGAACAGGGTATTATCCGGCACAAAATAAATCAAGGTTCCACGGTCAGTATTATCAGCAAAAAGGTCTGAATCGCTAACCAATTTCCCTTTTTGAAATTCAGCACGTCGGCTTTGTCCGTCTCGAAAACTTTGTACAACAAATGTTGACGAAAGTGCATTCACAGCTTTTGTTCCGACACCGTTTAATCCAACAGATTTTTTAAACGCTTTGGAATCATACTTCCCACCGGTATTCATAATGGAAACGGCTTCAATCATTTTGCCCAGTGGGATTCCACGACCGTAATCACGCACTTCCACATGACCTTCGTTCACACGGACTTCAATGTTTTTTCCGGCGCCCATTCGGTATTCATCAATACAATTATCAAGTACTTCCTTCATCAACACATAAATACCATCATCCACATGTGAACCGTCACCGAGTTTTCCGATATACATTCCCGGGCGACGACGAACATGTTCCAGTCCTTCGAGTGTAATAATATTACTGTCGCCGTACTCGACTAATTGTTTTTCATTTACGAATTCTTCCATAAAATCAGCAGTAAGCAGTAAGCGGTAAGCAGTAAAACTTCTACCTTTTACTATTTGTTTTAATTTAAATTAATTAAGTAATAATCTATTTAACTCTTTCAACTACCTTGCTATCCAACTTTCTGGATTTTGAACATTCCTGCCATTATAAACCTGAAAGTATAACTCGGTTTTATTGTCATTGTCGTCGTCGGTATATATTTTTCCAATGGCTTGTTTGGCACTTACGTGAGTACCTTCACGAACAAAAACCTGAGTAAGATTGGCATAAACTGTACGGTAATTCCCGTGCTGTATAATTACACCATTATTACTTCCAGGGAACATAAATACCTGCGTAACAACCCCTTCAAAAACTGCTCGAGCCGAACTACCAACAGGTGTTTGAATATATATTCCTTTGTTATTGGTAGTTACAAGTTTTAAAATTGGATGTTGTTGGATACCGAAATGTCCACTTATAAAACCGTTGGATGTTGGCCATGGCAGTCTACCTTTATTACGTTCAAAATTTCCCGATAATAGCGTTTCTTCCTTTGTCAAAGCCGAAACTGATGAACTTAATGTAGAAGATTTTGAAGTATCAACCGATCTTCTCGACTCTGTTCTCGATGTTTGTTTGTTATTACCTTTTGAGTTTTCTTCGGCTATTCTTTTTTTCTCTTCAGCTGCTCGTTTTGCTTCGGCTTTTCTAATATCTTCAGCAATGATACGCTCTATTTTATTATTTAAATCATTGGCTCTTTTTTGCTGAACTTTTTGTTCAGCTCGTAGTTTTTTTTCTTTTTTTTGCAAGTCGGTAAGAACCACTTTTACTTTTTTCTCATCTTTTGTCAGACTGTTAGCTTCTGTTTCTTTTTGTTTTACGACTTGTACCTTTGATATTTTATGAACTTGCAAACTATCATTTTTTTGTTGAATCTGAACTTTTATTCCTTCAATTTTATAAACCTGAGATTTTCTATAATCACTATATTCCTG
>Ga0209123_1001040_pt1 | contig 29812 bp, 35 predicted proteins | sample BarGraIncu00431A_FD_184500 | JGI IMG/M metagenome (GOLD analysis project Ga0209123, IMG submission 184500) | Arctic peat soil microbial communities from Barrow, Alaska, USA - Barrow Graham LP Incubations 004-31A (SPAdes) (version 2) | ecosystem: Environmental > Terrestrial > Soil > Wetlands >... | reverse complement strand
AGCAGCATCCGCATTCATGGACGTGCCCACTGCTGCTCCACCCATACCTGCCGCAGCAAACACAAGTGCACTGATTCCCGCAGCCTCTTGCATGTGTGGGCCAAACACAATGTTTTGTTGCGCCTCTACCAAGCGCAGGTTTTCGATAGTGCCGCTTGAGGTGTGCAGGTTCATTCTCTAAATCCATAAGCGTAGGTTGCATGGAACAGCTGATTGGCTTGAGTCTTTTCACTCCATTGCTTGTCGCGTTTCTTGCCGAAGGCGCATTGCTCGCACCACACTTGCAACTCGTCATCACTGAACTGCCAGATAGCCACTTGAATGCCTAGACCCACAATGTTGAGGCTCAGACCTACGCCCATAAAAACGGCTCGATACATCAACCAGCGTGTACCCAGACCTGCGGCGAAGCGCGTAACGGCAGCGCCTGCAATGCCCTTGGCCGCTTGACGCTCTGCAACTTTGGTGAGGTAGGGTCCGCAGTAGGTTAGTGTCGCTAGAAAATTTGCACCACCCCCACCTATAGTCACAAAGAAATTGCTTACATTGAGAGTCGCTAAACCGGTCTTCCCTTCATGCCCTGAATGCCAAGCGTCTATCAACGAAGCAACGCTAGACCCAATAGAAGCCGCCCCACTCAACGCCCCACCCAGAAACTTGAACCTCTGAAACGTAATCATCTTGTCGTCAAACATGCCTTTGACCACGTTGGTGTAAATATCCACGCTGGCCGACCCCATTGAAAGCACAGCTGACCCTAGCACGACCATGGATTTTTCGTCCTTCTTCACCCCCGCGTCATATCCGCTCTTAGCAAGGTTGTAACCCTCCAAGAGTGCTATCACAAAGGCCAGTCTCGCGTCTTTGGCCGCGTTGAACCTGCCTGAGCTGTCCGGTGTGTTGGCGCTTTGGGTCAGCTTGTTCCACTTGTCTGCCAGCGCCGTGGCATTGGGGCGGTTGCCTGCTTCGTCAACAAGCAAACTGGTGAAGGCTTGGGCGCTGTACATGCGCCGCATCATAGCCAGGCGGTCGAGCTTTTCTACTTTGGCCTGGGTCTCTACCAGTGCCAGTACGTCCTCGGCATGGGCACCTGCACGCAGCAAGAAAATGGACTGCATGACCTTCTCGCTCACCATGCTGTCCACCTTTTGAGCAAACACGTTGTGTAGCACCCGGTCGCCAACGCTCACCAGCAACTGGTCGATGCCGCCCAGCGTAAAAGCCTTCATGCCAGACTGCATCGCCGTGGCATTGGTGTTGGCCAGACTCTGGCTTTTCTTATAAAGGTCGGCAATTTTGTTCCACTTGATTTTGGGCGCAACGGCCGCCCAGGATTCCACCGTGAGCGGCAGGTCCAGCCCCGCCTTGGCGTGAGCCAGTGCTTCGTTGACTGCGGTGATGCCTTCCTCCTGGTTGCGGGCCACGGCGCGCCACAGCAGGTTGCTGGGCTTGGCCTGCATCTCTTTCACCCACGCATCAATTTTGTTGCGGCCTGCCTGACTGGAGCCGAGCCCCATGACGGCGCTGCCAATTTTGTCGTCAAAGGCGGCGCCGTCGTCCAGGTTTTTGGGGTGATAGTCCTCCAGCGCCGCCAGCAGCGCCGGCGCCTCCAGCCACTGAATGAGTTGCTCGGTGCGCGTGTCGATTATCCTGTCGGCGGCGCCCAACATGGCGTCCCAGTTTTTCTTGAAGTTGGTGAAGGCGGTTTCGTTGATTTTGTCCTGGTACTTGGGCCAGGCTTCGGCCACGGCGGATTTCTGCCACGCGCTGCTGCGTTCGTCGCGTTGTTGCACCACGCTTTTGCCGGTGTTCACCGTCGGGGTGGTGTATTTCGCCGCTTCCTGGTCTACCTGCGCCTGGCCGGTCTGCCATGTGGCACTGCTTTGACCCAGGTAGAACTGACGCTGGCGTGCAATGTGGGCGGGTATTTTTTGGGTGCCGTCGTTTTCCCAGTGGGTGCACAACTCTTGCTCCTGGGCGATGCGGCTGGGGTTGTTGGGGTACTGAGCCTGGACGTTTTTCATGCGCGTGGCGGAATTCTCCGGTGTCCACTTGAACATGCCAGCTTCGCTGGCATCGCGGGCCACTTGGCCGGCGCGCCCTTCCAGTGCTTTTTGCAAGCCCACGATGGATTGGTAGGCCGTCACTTGCAAGGCCAGCTCCTCGCTATAGCGCAGGATGCAGCCCGCCACGTCATTGCGGTAGCCATTCATCTCATGGGTGCAGCCGATGGCGTCGGGCAGCGCCACCACGACGCCGGGGTGAGCGCTGCCATCCTTCTTTTTGCTGCGCAGCTTGAGCATGTCGCTGGCGGCCTTGGCGCTGCCCTGGCGCGACTGGGCCCACGGGTAACGGGTGCTGTGAAAGGCCTTGATGACGGATTCGTTAAAGCTGCCGTCTTCAGCGGTGCTGATGGGCTTGATGCGCGCAGGGGGCTCGTTGTAGGGCAGCCGGGTGGGCATAAAGCTCGGACTGTAGTCGCAAATGGTCTCCAGGGCGCTTGGGCTGCCTGCGGTCATGCAACTGCTGCTGGGGTGGTCGCTGGCAATGAGGGCGGCGGGCTCAAAACTGAGCATGCGTTTTTTACGCAGGGCTTTGTCAGTGGCGTAACGTTGGCGGGTGTCAGGGCTCCACTGGTGTTCACTGAAGGCGAGCCACGCCGTGGTGCATTGGTCGGGGTCTTCAATGACGATGAAGTGCAGGCGGGTGCCGCTGTGGCCGGTACGGTTGCATTGCATGCTGGCAATGGGGATGGCCCAGTCAGGGCCTGACAGGGGGTACATCTGCCCGTCGGCGCTTACATCCCACACCTGCCATTTGTTGGCGCCTTGTTTGTTTTTTTCAAAGAAGACGTAGAGGTAGCCCGCCCGCAGGGTGCGTAATGCGTATTCGTAGCCCTGCATGGTCACGGGTGCCACTTTGGCCGCTGGCGCCCATGTTGGCAGTGTGGGGCCGGTGCCTTGGGGCACGGGCAGTGCCAGGGCAATGTGCATGGCCAGGCCGGTGGACTTGCATTGGGGGCATAAATCAACTTGTGACATGGGAGAGACTCCTCACTAAGGCTTCTTGTTCTTGCGGGGTTTGCAGTGCCAACAGGGCCTGGGCGCAGGCGCGCTCAAGCTGCTGGGCTGTGGGTGGGGTTTGATGGTCGGCCCTGATGCCTTCCAGCCATTGGTTAATGGCGGCATTCAAAGCACTAAAACGCATGACGTGTGCCCACTGTTCGGTACTTAACTTCAGTGGTGCGGCGGGGATGTTGGGTGCGGGGGATGCCGGGTTGGGGTTTTCCAGCAACACCAGGTGCCCAGCGGGGTTGAGCACCCACCAGGCCCTTATCGGCCCGAGCAAGCTGGCGCGTTGCTCCGATGTCAGCAGGCTGAACAAGGGCCACAGCACGGCGGGGTCTTGCACGCGCACCAGCATGCGCTGACCATCGGGCGCGGTTTGCACCATCACCCGCGCAAGGTGGGCTGCCAGGGTGGCAGCCGGTGCGTGGCTGACCAGCCAGCCACCGATGCGACGGCCCATGCCGCGCTGTAGCTGGCCGCCATCGAGTTCTGCTTCCGCTTCTTGCAGGCTGATGCTCAGTGCTTCACTGCCTCTGGGTTGCTCCAGGTCTAACGCACTTAACCAGGGTCGCGCATGCTCCGGTACAAAGGGGAGGGGTAGCGGTGTTGTTTGTGGGGTGGGTGCCTTTGCCGTGCTGAGTGCTTGGGCAAGTGGGTTGTCTGACTCCAAGGGGCGGAGTTGTGGGTCTAACAGCAGGTAGCACGCGCAAGACGCTGGTTGGCCCTGCGCATGTTGTTTGAGCCCCTGGTGGAGTTGGTGCAAGTTATTGTTTGGCATGGGGTGCTGGTGCTGGGTTTGTCTTCAACCCAAGGGCACAGCGCCCGCTTGCGAAGCAGCCGCATCAAGCAAGGAGAGGCATTCTTTAACCTTCCCAGGCACCGGCAAACTCAATGAATTCGAATCACTCTGCCCCGAAGTAAAACTCTTCATCGCCCCCTTCAAGGCCACCATGCCAGGCGCATGCACTTCTATATCGCCGCCGGACAGCTTGATGTACGCCCCCTGCGCCGTCAGCAGCACATGCTCCTTGGCCTGGATGCTCACCGCGTCGGTGGTGCTGGCCACGGTGATGGCTTTGTCCGCCGTCACCTGCGTCTTGCTGCTCTGGCTCTGACTGCTGACCTTGCCGCTGGCCGCATGCAGCCGGATGCCGGTCTCGGTATTGGGCTTTTGCGGGTTGCCGGCCTTGCCGTAGGTAAAGAGGCTGATGCCGCCCTTCACACTCTGTCCGGCATGGCCTTGCGCCAGCAGGTTGATGTCCTGCGCGGCACTGATGCTGCTGGTTTGCCCGGCGTTCAGGCTGGCGCTCTGGGGGGTCAGCAAGGCGATGCCGGCCGGGGCGCTGAGCACCAGCAACGGCTCGCTGTAGGCAGTGCTACTGCCGTTGCCGCCGCTGCCGGAGCCAATGTCGCCACTTCCACTTCCATTCCCACTGCCACTGCCACCGCCACCACTGGCCTTGGCCTGCATCACCTCAATGCCGTGCTGCAGCTGCGCTATCGCCGACAGCTCTTTCGGTTTGGCCTCGCTGACTTGCAGCACCGGCAACCTCGCCTGGTGCGCCTGCGCCGTCTCGCTCAGACTGGTCAAGAGGTCGTGCGCGCTTTGCAATTGCGTTTGCGCCTCTTTGCTGTCGAGCTGGGCGCTGGCTGCGCCACTGGCGTTGCCGACTCTGGCATCGGCACTGAGCAGCAGGCCTGAGCCGGCGCGCAGGGCGCCGCTGTGCTGGGTCTTGAGTTCCAGGCCGAAGCCGGTGGGGGTCAGGCGCTGGTTGTCGCTTTGCTGGCGCAGCGCGCCCAGGTTCAATTCACTGGCGCCGCTGTGCTGGCCGGGCGCGCTGTGGGTGTGCAGCCCCAGGCGGCTTTGGCCTGGGCTGTCGTCAAACACCAGCTGGTTGTAGCCGCCGCCACCGCTTTGGCTGGCACTCAAGGCCTGGGTCTTGATGCCTGAGAGCACCGCCGGATGGGCATGGCCGGGCAGGGCGCCAGCTTTTCCACTGGCTTGCTGGTCGCCGGGAAACCACATCGGCGCGTTGCCGCTGGCGTTGGCGGCACCGGCGGCGACCTGGTTGCTCTGGGCGTTGTCCTGCCCGCGTCCGTTGTAGAGCGCCCCCATCACCACCGGGCGGTCGATGTCGCCGCCCAGAAAGCTCACCAGCACCTCCTGCCCGATGCGCGGCAGGGCGACCGCGCCCCAGTTGGCGCCGGCCTGCGCAGCCAGCGTGCTGGCGACCCGCACCCAGGTGCCGCTGCTGGCGCCCGGTGCATCGGCCGCCGGCGCGCCGCTGTGACCGTCGGGCGCCGGATGGTCCAGCCGGCTTTGGCTGTTGGCGCCGCGCTGCCAGGCAAACTGCACTTTGATGCGGTGGTCGCGGTCGGTCGTCAGGGTTTGACCCGGTACGCCAATCACCAGCGCGGTCTGCGCACCGGGCGCATTGGGCTTGGGGTGAATCAGCTGGCCGTGGCCGTCCTGGCGACTGGCGCGGTAGGGGGTAGCCAGCGGCAGCACGTGGCAGGCGTTGCGGTAAAAGATGTCTTGCTGGCCATTCCGACTGCGTTCGCTATCTAATTCATAGCTGTTTGCGCAGATGTCCAGGGGGCTAGCGGCTGATTTGGCCAAGAAAGAAGCCTGGGACTTGAGTTCGGCGCTCAGGTTGTTGCGGGCGTGGTGGATGACTTGCAGCAGGGCAAAGCTGTCACGCTGGCTGTCGCTTCCATCGTGGCGAGCATGGCCACTGAAGGTGAAGGTGCTGCCCGGGGCGAAGGCACGCACGCTGCCGGCGGCAGTGATGGGGTTGGCGGCCACGTTCAGCGCTTGCAGCTGGTTGAGCGCCAGGCGCTGGCCCTGGGCGGCCGATTCATAGGCGTAGGCGCCGGGGGTGTCCTGGCTGATGAGCGTCGGGGTGTTGTCGGGTCCCGGGGCGTGTTCGCTTACCGCGCGGGTGCTTAAAGTGCGGTAGTCCCAGCTGGCCAGCTCGACGGCGTGGGTTTGCCAGTTGGCCTGGGGCCGCCAGCGGTCAAGGGTGTCGTCTTCGACAGTGCCGCGGCTTTGGCTAAAGCGCACGCTAGCGCGGGCGTTGGGCTGGAAGGCGGCGTTGTGGTCGGCGATGACCAGGGTGTGGGCGCCTAAAGCGGCGTTGCCGGCATCGCCCTGGTGTTCGAACCAGTAGAAGAGGCCTTCTTCGGCCAGCAGGCGCTCAACAAAGGCCAGGTCGCTTTCCTGATATTGGGTGGTGAGGCTGCGTTTGGGGTAGACACTGGCGTCCAGGATATCCAGGCGCCAAGCCGGACTGAGCTTGCCTTTGCCCTGGTAGCTGCTTTGGTAGTCGGTGAGCACGGCCTGCACGATGTCGAGCACGCTCATGTCCTGGAAGACCGCGCTGTCGCGTCCGACTCCTAGGTAACGCAGCCAGGGCTCGATGGTCAGGCGATACCGGGCCATGCCGCCATTGGCGCCGATGTTGGCCACTGCGGTGACGTGGCCGTGCAGGGGGCGCAGCACGCTGCGGCTCTGGTCGGTCATCAGCTCCAGCAGGACGGGCTGCCCGATGAGGGTTTTGAGTTCCAGGTGGGCGTCCAGGCTCAGGGCATCGAGCTGGAGTTTGAAGCCGGTGATGCTGGCGTCCTGACCACTCAGGCATTCGATGCCTTTGAGGGTTTCGGCCAGCAGGACGTCGGAGCCCAAGGGGGTGTGCAGACGCAGCAGGCGGTCGGTCTGCCGCCAATCGGAAAATAGGGCGCTGAGCGAGGCCGAGGAAATTCCGGACGTGACAGAAGGAATCATGGAGAACAACCCTTGGAAAACTATTTTTTATCGACCGCCTTGAAGGCGTGTTCTGTAATTATTTTGAGCATCTTGGCGTGCTGCGGGGGCGATTCTAGCCGCCGCTAGTCGCCAACCAAGGCCACCTGCCTGTTATTGGTGAAGTTTGAAACACCTTGAAACACTTGAACGTAGTCGGGCTCCGGTTGGGACGCACGGGGCGCTACCCTCAACGCAGACAACCCGGCCAACAACCTGGTATCGCGAAGCCTTAATGGCGCAGGGACTGTTGTCCCAGCACCGGCACCGCTGCGAGATTGTGGCCATTGAGGGCGAGTCATATCGTCTCAAGGAAGCCAAGGCGCGCTCCGAGCAAAAGGCTGCGGCGCGTGCTGCCACGCCACGCAAGGGGAAAATGGCATGACGCGCCGTGGTGCAGGGGCGAGGCGGCGCCCACCCGAAACCGACCAAGGTACCACCCGGTTTGCACGGCCAACGAAATGGACGCCGGCACAGGCCTCTGCGGTATTGGAGGTGCTGGACGAAATCAGAGAGTGGATTTGGCTTAGCTACGGCAGCCAGATTCAGCGGGAACTGCGCCGGGACCGCGCTGCCACAACGCCAGGCGGCACTTCGAACCTTGACGACGAGGACGTGCCGTTTTAGGACGGCAGTGAGCTGAAAAATGCCATTCCCCAATGGCTCAATGAAACGGTAAGATTTGCCACTTCTCATGTAGCAAAGTGCCCTTATGACTACCGAACGTGTTGGTGAAGAAGTTAAAGCAAGTGCGTGTTCATATGTAATGCTGATGCTCTTACAAAGACTTGAATCGTCACAAAAGGGGCTCATAGACGAGATGATTGCGGGTGCATTGGCAGATAAGTCAGCCGTTGATGAATCTGGCTCTATGACCGAGCCGGTTCAAAATGTTTTCTCTGAAACGCTAAGACTTCTACGCCAAGCAAAAGGCTGAATTCGGTGTCAAAGAGCGGTGGACGGACGTCAGCTATCTCGGCACAGCAGGTCTACGTTTTACTCAATTGCCAACACTAAATTCCCTGAGTGCCAACGGAAAACCGCGTTCGACCGCCATTTTTACGCGCTGTCAGACCGCCGCTAACACCACATCGGTTTTGGCCGAGAAATGACCTACATGCTTTCCTTTACCGAGGCCAATACTGTGGAACTTGGCATCAACCGAAACAATTGGAACCTCGACGACTACCAAGGCCGCTTCGACCGGAAAACACTACTATTGCCGGATGTGCTGCTTGCGGGTGACGTTGCCTCTGACCAAGCACTTCGCCCCGTCCTTGATTTGGTGTGGCAGTCGGCAGGGATGTGGTGGTCCGCCAATTACAACGCAAACGGAGAGTGGGCGCCGCAGCGCTGACCGAGCGGTGGAACTTGCCGGTGGCTGGATTGACCACTAGGCCACCCTACAAATGGTTCAGCGCACTTGAAGTCATTGCTGGACTGTTGACAAATGCCCGGCACGTGGCCTAGGCGAGTCACTAGCCTGAATACTTGTAGGGGGAGGCACGTGGTCCTCTGAGACACAATCGACGCAGTCTCGTTTGCCGCGCTCGGCCGGCTGGGCGGTCCTTGGCGGATTAAGGGTGACGTGCTACCGAGAAGCATTCCGCTAGCTGGGTGAACATTGAAGCACGGACGTCGCAGGCCGTGGTTGCGGCCATCCCTGACCCAATTCTTTACCTCGCTAGGCCTTAGCGTGAGCTCGAAGTCTCGCAGTCCGAAGTTTGTCCTCCAGCGTGGGGCCTACCACCGTCCGCCCTTTTACTGGAAACAGCAGTAACAAATAATGTGTCCTGTCGATGGCCCGGAGCACCTCCACAAAGGTTTCAAGGTTCGCGCGGCCGTGCGACTCGAAACGCTTGTAGGTTCGCAGCGGAATGCCCGCCTGCTTAGCGAACTCGACCTGCGAAACCTTGGCGTCGAGTCGGTGCTTTCGCACCTTTGTCGCCAAGTATTTGCAGACCTCAGATATTGACCAAGACTTCAACCTGTCAAGTTCTTCTTGCGGATTCATACGTTGAAACTGGGCCATTTTTGGCACCAAATATGTGGATAACTATACTTTGCATTGAGGTATTCAGACGGACTCGTTACACTTCATCACGTAATCATTAACCCACCCTGGGGACTTGGTCTGTCTTTTGGGTGAAGTGGCTTTACCTTGCCATGAAAGGAGACCCAATGACAACATCCCCTGTGCGGGGTGGTTCGCGCATTTCTGCGCGCAATCGCGCCCCTTCCGTCAACCTCTCAAAGTTGGTGGAAATCCTCTCCAAATCCATTTCTGCGCCAGCCACTGTAGGGCCGGAGGGACTCCCTCTCCTGCGTGCTCTCGACGGCAAAGTCCATATCAATACCCGTGGCGTGCTCGCGCGATTGATGAAACATCCAGACTTTCAGGCCAGCTTCACCCCTGGCGAGGACTCCGGGTTCTTGCGCGACGCGGAGCCGCCGCCTTTTGGCACAACTGCCAAGATGGGCGGTCGCATGCTTCAAGGCACCGAGGGGGCGACCGCTAAATCAATCGACGCACTTCATGACGTCGTTAGCACCGCCATTGACGCAGCGCTCGCCGGGGTTGATTTGAGCAAGCTGACTAAAGGCTCCTTCGAGTCCGCGCTAAAAACCATGGCCTCAACCATTGGCGCGGCCGCCCCGGACTTCCCACAATCGGCATTGATGGTCCCCGTTAAATTTGCTGAGCCGGGGCGCCCAACTGTGGAGCGCGAGAAGGATATTGGGCGAGTGCTTTCCGGAATTGAAACCGTGGATGGGCGTGACTGGCTGGAACTCATTCTTTCTGGGGTGGAACGCAAGCTGCGCTTAGATAACGAGGACGATGATGACATCGAAGAAATCGTTGCAGCAATCCGACTTCAGAGCACTCGGCCGGGCACCCAAATTCGCAGTTTTCTCGAATTTCTCGAAGACGAAGCATTGGCCAGAGTGCGATTGCACGTGACCATGCGTCTCATGGAGGCGGTAGCCGCCCAAAGCAAAAAGCCGGGCTTCAAGAGCTACGTCGAGCGCGTCCGGGAGTGTTTTGAGAGCTTCGCCAGCGCCGAGGGCGAACCGCTGACCCTGGAAGTCGGGTCCGTCTACGGTGTGGCAAACAATACCAACTTGGCTGAGCAGTTGCGCAAGGCAATGTTCTACAACTGCCTACCCGTTTGGGGCGAGTGCGCTGTTCAACTGTTTGAGCGCCGCATAGACCCTGCCCAAAACCAGCCTACCGTTCGCGAGGTATCGTACCGGTTCCGAGTCAACGGCATGAACCCCGCCACTGGCCAGTCATCGTTCGAGTCCCGATTGAACCGACTGTTTGACCGGACCTTGGCCGCACCGGGCGCAACCGAAAACGTGAAGCGCTCCGTTGCCGAACTCGTCTTCTTGTCCCTCGTCGTTCCGGACTCGCTCACCGCGACTCCTTCTGGGAGTGTGGCGGCGGAAGCTGCGGCAATCGCTGCTTCGCTGAAAACCGACCCCGTTGGGACTCTCACGAAACTGCATAAATCGCTACTGACCCGCAGCAGGGTCATGGAAGACCTCGCGGATGAGCTGATTTCTGTCCTAAAAACAAAGTCAACGGCGCTGGTCACTGCCGCCAACCGTTCGGCAGACAAGTTCATGGTCTCAGTGCACAAAGACATCTTTGACTGGTATGCCGTCAAAGGCATGAGCTCCGCCAACGTCGACATTCTGGTGAAGTCTGACAAAGGTTCAGACAACGTCGCGTGGTTCAGCCATATTCGTGTGAGCGAAAAGTCCTGGCCTGGCAGTGTTGCCTCCTTCTCGGTCGACACGGAACTTCAGGAGCGGTCCTTAACGCCGGCCGGCGAGGGCGCTGAAGTCAAGATGGCCAGGAGCCTTGCGACGCCCGTGTTGCCCGTTCGGTTTCTGCCGTTTTCCTGGGACAAAACCGCAGGTACCTGGAAGACATCAATTCCCAATTCCGAAGTGCTTGACGCTGGCTGTGGCATCGAGGTGGAGTTCGAGCTGCGCCTTTTAGAACTGAAGCGGGTCAAAGACGATGAAAAGGGCCGGTCAGAACAATTGCGCTCAGCAGTGTTAGCCGCGTTCAGCTTGGTGACCTACATCACGCTTTGGGAATTGACGCGACGGATTAAGGCTCTCGTGCCCAACCTCACGATGACATTGGTGCGCTTGCAGCACACGGGCAAGGGCCGTGACCGAGAAGCGGATGCACGCGACGGAAACACGGCGGTCTATGCTATTAGCCAGGCGCTTGAGAAAGCGTTGACCCGTGAACTGCCAGTTAAGCTGCAAGGACTCACGACAGCCAACGACGAGAAAGACTCGATTCGCTGGAAAAATCGCGGCGCACTCTCAGCGCTTCTCGGAGGCCAACCGGTACGTTTTAACAAACAGGGGGCCTTGAGCAAAGTAGCGGTGGTGTCCTATGTGACCCGTCCTTGTGACCTGCACCCCGCATTTCCTGACGCAGACGGTTATCTGTTCGTAAATCGCACCTACGTGGCGGACAGTGAAAACGGTGAGACCACGTTGCGGGTTGACCGCATGCTCTCCCGCTTGGTGGAAAGTCGAACCGACTTTCACACGCCGCATCTCATCCTTGAAGAGATTGCCCGACTGAGAAAGGCAGGATACGAACATATTCTGCTGCTATCGCACCACTTTGGAAACCGCCACATCGGCCGAGCCGCGGAACGGCACGCTCCACACGGCACGCTGGAGTTCCTCGACGAAGCGGCGAAGCGTTTTCCCGACGTGCATTTGTATCCGCTGCGGCGAGACGTATTTCCTGCAACACGGTTGCGCAAGCGCACTTCCCTTGAAAGTGGTTTTGAGGTGCTGCGACACGATGCGCACCGCGAGATGTATTTGGACGGAGCAAAAGACGTCTTGCGCAGCATGTTGCCAATTTACACCTTCGCCACGCTGCACGTGGTTGGGGATGAAGGTCGGCCACAGTCTGGGTTTTGCACCTACTTTTTTGACGCCGAAAACCGTCTCAGTGATTTCAACCTGCGCGAAGCAACCCGCGCCAACATCCTGGGCACTGGTTCTGGCGATGAGGTGCGACAGTCGCTGGTGAGCGTATTGCGAGCCATCCATTTTCTGGAAAGCGAAAAGCCGTCTGACAAGATGCGTCTGCTCCCCGTACTTGACCCCTTTGATTGGGCAACGCCGACCACAACTGCCGGCGCCGGCGAGGTGGAGGTCGTATCGCGGCGCGGTGGTCGCAGCATTTTGCTGTCAATGCCTGCCCTGCTTGCACACGTCACCAAGGTGCTGCATCGGGAGGCACTGAGCAATGAGTGAGCTTCCTTTCCAAAAACAGGCCGAGCTTTGGGGCCAAGCCTATGAAGTTCTTGTCAAAAGAGGTGTGCTTTCTTGTCTGGTTGAGTGGAAACTTCTCGATTCAAGGCACCCCCATCTGGAACCATGGCGAGAAGAACGACTGCTGGAGATTTCCAAGCGGCTGAGCAAGGAATTGGGGCTGCTCGACGAAACCATGCGCGACCAGATAAAGGCTGCCGTCGAGCACATGGCGCTGACCGCATTCGGTGTGGGGTACACGGCGATGCGCGAATACCTCAAATCCATCGGAAAACCGCTCCACGCCGGCAAACTAAAGCTGCGTGCGCTATGGTGCCCCCTGCAATTTCCGGGCGAGTCCACGGGAGAAACAGCCACCAGAGAGAAGAACCGCGCAGCCTTTCATAAACAGTTTGGCCTGCAAGGAATCGTGGACCCCGAACTCTCAAAAAAGGGGATGCCCGCCAACGCTGATTTCCTATTGTGGTTGTCTGGGGACCACCGGGAGGACTACTTGCTGGTGCAGGAGTATTCCTTTGACATGCCACGGGAGATGGCAGACTTTCGTGAGCAGGATGCTCATCTCGGCGAGCTCATGCGCCATCGTCGGCTCATAGACTCACGTAGTGTCTTTGCACGGGTTACGGCTGAGATTGACGGTGAGGCGTTTGAACTGTCCGACGACATTCGCAACCACCTTGGCGCCCTCACCAGCGGCAATAAGCCGTTCTACAAGCTGTGTCAGGCCTGCGCGTATGGCCACAGCACCGCTACGTGGCTTCGCAACGACGGCGTTCTGACGAAACCGTGCAACGTTCGTGCGCTCGCCATAACGCCCAATGGCTTGGAAAGTCTTGCTGCCAGATTCTTGACTGGCATTTCCCAGGACCCGCGCCGGCAGTTGATGGAGCAAATGGGCGAAGCCTATTGTAAGGCTCGCAAGCTCGATGACGGCGACGAAGAAGGGCTTACGACACAAATCGAAAGCGTTTTCAACAGCGTTGTTCGCCGGCTTCCGGCTGCTTTGAAGAAAGGGATGAAGGAGCTTCGCCAGATGCCCAAGCCGGGGGAGGACTACTTTTTCCAGTTCAAGGAAACGGTACCCCGGTTCGCGAACCCCGCCGACGAGTTTGACCTCGACGAGGCGCGCGCAATGGTTGACGACACCCCCGCCCTCACTGCGTTCTTTGGGCATACGGCACCCCAGACCATTGGCGGTGCAATGGCAGAGCGGGCGTCTGTCGATGGCAGGATTTCGCTTCGGGACATTCACGCCGCTGCAGTTGTCGCTGGCATGCGGCAATCCCGCCGAGGTCACGTGAACGTCATTGCGCTCGAGGGAAACCCTGGCATCGGAAAAACGACGGCCGTTCGCCAGCATCTCGAAAAGAAGCGCGACGGTTACCTGTTTCTGTACGTCAGCCCCCGTGTTGTTATCAACCGCGACGTGACGGATAGCCTGGCCCGCAAGAACGGCGTTCCAACCGGAATCATGACTGTAACCACCAATGCGCAGCTCATTTCATCCGCGGAACGCTGGTTCCTCAATGAGGTCAAAGAGGGCCGCGAAACACGTCGCCACATTGACGGGGCCGTTGTGTCCGATGGCGTAGAAAACCTGGTCAAGCCTGTCGGGTCCATTTTGGTCATCAGCCCCGAGCAGGAGCATGAAATTGAGGCGGCTCACGCCGGCTCACGCATCGCAAAGACAACCATATCCGAGAACGAAGACATTGTCGTGGAGCGTTCACTTGTCGGTGTTCTGTCAGGCATGGCGATGACCACACGCGAACTCTTGGCATTGAATCTTGCCGTTAACCGTGTCGTTTTAACCGCGGCCATCCAGGGGTTTCGTGAAAAGGGTGGGGGCAAGACAACGATGGACGCGCTGTCCAACTTGTTCAAGCACTCAGTTGCTGACCCGGCGGGGATTCGGGAGCGCGGTGAGTTTTCGCGCCGGATTTCCAATATCGTTGTCATGGTGGACGAGTTGGCCGGGGACGGCGCCGGTGCGCCATTTGTCCACGCCGTTGCCAATTGGCTCAACAAGGAATTCATCGAGTGTTTTGAAGATGGCCCAAGCCCGTTCACGGTGACCCTCGTTATCTCGGATGCTTCCCTTGGCAATGACCTTGTTCTCAGCCGATATCTCAATGCGGGGCCACGCACCCCCGACAAAGTTTTGATATCGAAGTCCTCAGGTGAACGGCCCTTTGCCGTTGCCGTCACGGATGTGCGTGTGGGCAATGGCCCGAAGCGAACGCTGCATGTAATGACAAACAGCTTTCCTGCGAGCACGCTGGACGTCACCTACAAGGTGAACTTGACCCAGATTCGTCCAGAGATGAAATCTACCGGTGAGATGGAGACGCCTCGCCAAGCCGTTCGACGCGTGTCAGGCGAATCGGCGTTGGCCGGCGCGAAGGCCGAGATACTGGCCGCGCTTGGCGCAGGGGCCAAACAGGTCATTTACTTCGCGCAGGACAAGGGCTTCCTGGGCGACCTACGCAATTCGCTCGCAGCCGAAGCCGACCATGGGCTGAGCAGGGACAACGTGCAAGTGCTGGATGCCTCGGTGCCAGGCTCCCTTCGCAAGAAACTCATTGAGCCAGAGCTTCGTGACACGGTAAAGGTATTCTTGATGACATCGTCTGGTGCGCGTGGTGTCTCCTTTCCGAAGACGGATTGGATTCTTGCCGCGGTGCCCCGCTTTGCTATCGAGTCTGCGCTTATGGAGATTGCGCAGCTGATTTACCGAGGCCGAGGGCTGTACAAGAACGAGGCAGGAGAACTGGTATCCGGAGACAAAGTTCCACGGCACTTGGTGATGCTGGTGGATGATTTCATGCTCGCTGAGGAAGCCCCTGACCCTCGCCAGTGGCTTCGCCAGTCCATTGACTTGCTGACGCTTCTCGTGATGCTACGGGCCACCATCCTGACCCGTATTTCGGGGGATGCAGGTTTGAAGCAATCGCTGGCGCTTGTTCCCGTCGGCGCTGTCGGGTTGGAAGAACTTGTGAGTCTCATGTCTCAAAATGTCACCCAGTTTGTGAAGGAAGCTGATGTCGTGTGGCGGCGCTTGCATGATGAGGACAAGGTTGCATTGGTCAGGAGCGCCAAATCAAATATCGTTGAGCTGTTTTCTCGCACAAAACTGCAGGCCGCGTCACGCAAAGGCAAGGACAGCAGAACGATGGTGAGATACGAGGATGCAAAGACCTTCTGTGAACACGCCTCGTCGTCGATACGCCCACTGCTGGTGGCGTCAGAAGATACCCCGACGCTTCCCGACCATGTCTATGTCTGCGGACCAACATTCCTTGAGAGCTGGGAAGATTTTGACAAGCTTGAGGTATTCAGCTTTGAGGGACACACGACAGAAGTAACTCGCCTCGGCCGCCAAGTCATCGCGCAGCTTATAAACATTGACCAAGACCGGGCATTCCCTGCCAATCTTCGACAGCCGGCCGCAAACCTCTTGCGCTTAATTCAACGCGAAAAGAAGGACGCCGCGAATGAGTTCAACACGCTGAAATTGTTGAAGTCCCCGAATACCTGGGTATCCCTTCCAACGGGGTACGTTCAATTTATGGGCCTCGCCAGGGAGACCGAGGGGCGGCCATTCGAGGCAACGGACCCCGAGATGTGGCTGGACGCACTTGCACGTGGTCTGTCGGCGGGAAGTGCCGTGATGCCGCCCATACCTCGCTATGCCGAATTTCCCTGGGCCGCCTCGGTCGGTGAAGCGAATCCGCTGAAATTGGACACAGTCTTTGATGACCGGTATTTCATGGCGTCGAACGAACTGAACCTGTTGAACACGCTGTTGCTCGCAGATGACGTCACCGATGAAGAAACTAAATAATGATAGCGAAAAACCAGATTCCTGTTGAGCAGCTCCGTCCGGAGCTTGTGGCTCTGATGCGGGCTCGGTACCGAGCCTTTCGCGATGCCAAGTTCATCCAGAGGCTGCTTCTCTCGCTAACGATTTTGCTGCCGGTGATGGGCGTCCTGACCTCTGCCAACTACCCGGAGACAAGGCCCTACCTCGCGCTGGCTGCCCTTGTGCTCCTGCTGCTTGACGTGGGAATCATCGACCCATGCCAGAAAGACCAGCAGAAGCGGGGAGCAAAGCTTCAAGATGAGTTCGACGTGAATGTACTAAGCCTTCCTTGGAACACGTTTGTCGCGGCGACCAATCGCAACCGTTCTACGTTGTCATCGAGTGACGTCGCGTTGACCTGGATAGGCTCACAAGGGGCCTGCCAGTTTCAACTCCGCCGCCTTGCAACGTCCACCTGCGCTGCGTGCAACCTTGCCGCCTGCGCAACCTCATTGGTAACAATGGTCTTGCCGACAGGTGCCAGCGCTAGGCCCGCAAGCTTCAGATGTTGAATCCCAAACGGGATACCAATGATTGTGATGAAGCAGGCTAAGGCTGCCGCGACGTGGCCGATTGCAAGCCAGGCGCCCGCGAAAATAAACCAAAGCACATTGCCCAGTGTTCCGATAGCCCCGGTGCCGATATCCTTGGTACCACTGAGCTCCGCACGACTGATGGCCTCCCTACCGAACGGTAGAAAGGCAAACTGACCGATAACGAAGCAGGCCTTTGCCCAGGGCAGCCCCACAACGGTGATTGCGCATAGCAGTCCGGCAAACCACCACCCCAGTCCCATCAAAAACCCGCCGAATACGAACCAGAGAAGGTTACCGATTGCGCTCATGTCTTACTTCCAAAATTTCTGTGGCACGCGCCTCGCAGAAGGCGTAAGGCCGTTATCTTTTGCCCAGTGTATGGCATGCGCGTGTGAGCCCCCTTTGTCTTTGGCCTCAATTCTGCCCGGTTGGCGAGCTATGTTGCCATCCCCGACCGCAGGACGTACGGTCGCGGTCCCTACAATGATTTCCGGAATATGTTTGCAGGGAGAGCCCGGTGCTAGAAATAGTTACCTGACGTAGAACAATGTTGACGTTTACTGGGTTCTCGCCAAAATTCATACATCCAATGACCGATTCAATAGCCCCCACATTAACCGAACTGCAATCGCTCGAAGTCGAGTTGCACAGACCAGCGGCACGCAAAAGCCGTGAAAGACTGAACGCTTTGCTTCATGCCGATTATTTAGAGTTTGGCAGGTCTGGGCGGCGTTATACAAAAACGGAAATTTTGGATAGGCTCCCGTTAAAAGACGCAACAACAAATGTGTGGGCGGACAATTTCGAACTTCGGACATTGGCTCCCGGAATCGCTTTGCTCACCTATTTGTCATCGCACGTTTTGCCTGATGGAGTTCATGAGAGGCATACGCTGCGAACGTCAATTTGGCAATTGGCCGAACAAGGTTGGCAAATGCGCTTCCACCAAGGAACGCCTATCCAACCCTGCCCGCCGGAATGAAAGCCGCCCTTATTAAAGCGGATACGCGGGACTCGGCACTTTGGTGAGACAGCAACCAGAAGGCGGCAAAGTGCCATCGTTTGCCCGGACGACGGCACCTCAGCCCTGAGTCGAGCGCCCGGCGATTGCCCCCGGGTGTCCAGCCGTCAGTTGAACGCAATGGTTGCATATCCATAAAACCGGTGACTTCCGAAGGCGCCGCTTGAACTATGGCGTTGACCTGGTTCAACGATGGGCCGCCCGAGGTTTCCAGGCTGCGGCATCCCTGATTTGATGCAAATCAAGCAATCAGTAAATCAGCTACTGAAACGTACTTATTCAAGCAAAGCAGCGCCCCTTCGATGCAAAGCGCTCAAGCGCTCAAAGTTCTCAAAAGCTATCACGCGAAATGATATCTTTTGAAGCATGGTGCCCTATGGCAGCTATCGCACACCCCTGCCATTCTGGCCGTCCCCCTTCGTTGCCTTCCAACCAACTACTTGGTAGCAGCTGTGTATATTCGGCTCTGTTCGTGAAGCGTATGGATGAGGCGCGAACAGAGCCCGCTGGAAAGCGCTGAATTGACTGCGCCCGCAACGCGATATACAATTGCTATATACATCCTCATAAGGAGACAAGCATGTCCATCGGCACTGTTTTCGTCAACAATCGCACCCAGGCCGTCCGCCTCCCGTTGGACGTGCGCCTGCCCGAGGGTGTCCACAAGGTAGAAATACGCGCCAGGGGCAACGAGCGCATCATCGCCCCCCTCGGCCAAAGCTGGGACAGCTTCTTCCTAGGCGGCCCCAATGTTAGCGACGACTTCCTGCCGGAGCGCGCCAACCAACACCAGCCGGAGCGGGAAGCGCTCTGATGCTGCGCTACCTGCTGGACACCAACATCGTCATCTACGTGTTGAAGCGGCGCCCCGTCGAGGTGCTGGCTACCTTCAACGCCAACGCCAGCCGCATGGCAATTTCCTCCATCACCCTGGCCGAACTCTTGCACGGCGCGGAGAAAAGCAGCCGCGTGAGCGAGAACCTGTCCGTCATCGAGGACTTTTGCAGCCGCCTGGAAATTCTGCCCTACGGCGCAAAGGCCGCCCAGCACTACGGCGCCATCCGTGCCGCCCTGGAAAAACTCGGCCAACCCATCGGGGTGAATGACCTGCACATTGCAGGTCACGCACGCAGCGAAGGTTTGGTGCTGGTGACGAACAACCAGTCGGAATTCGTGCGCGTGCCTGCGCTCGAAGTGGAAAACTGGGTCCACCCCAGCCAATAAACCACGGCTTGGCCGAGCGTCCGTCGCACAACAGCGCGTCCAGGCAGGGCGTGACCGCCAAGTCCATCGCTGTGGGCTATAACGGTCGTATCAGCGAGGCGTTTGCCTGTTCAGACAGCCAACAACTACCACGAGCGGTTCAAGCCCTGGGTCAACCGCCAACTGCGGGAGGTGTAGACCAAGCATCTGCCCAACTACCTCGCCTGAGAACTAGCTCGCCCGTGCCTTTCGTGACATTTCCATCAATTTCTGGATATTCTCGGTAACGTCGATGACCCCGGTGAACGGTTTGTTCTTGCATATGGTTTGCCATTTTTTTTGCGCTTCTGGCGTCAACCCCAATTCGCCGCCTAGTTCGTAGTAATTTCCCAGACTTGTGCAAGCGACCCGCGTCGACGCGTTGAGTTCGACGATATCGCCCGTCACTTCGAACCGCCCCAGTCTTAGTGCACCTACGCACAGCATAATTCGTTCAAAATCTTTGCTGTCAATTTCGAAACATTGCCAATTTTTCAAGGGGTACGAGAGGTCTCCCTTACTCAGGGTGCAGGTAGTAAGCGTATATATCGGGGTGGTCATTTGCACTGCTCCAGTTGTGCCTCGATTTCAGGGGACATGAACGCAGCCGCAAGAGACGGAAGATGGGACTTGAAATATTCGAGTCAAAGCAAGATACTGGCAACTGAGCAGCAATTTTGTGGCCCAAATTGTCAGGAGGTCGACCATGTACTCTGCAAGTAAAGCACCACCGAATGCCCCGAGCAAAACCCCAAATCCGTCGGGCCCCGGTCGTGGCAACAACCCGCCCAAGGGGAAGTAATCCACCGACGTCAAAGTTTGCATTTTTCTACTCCTAAGAAGATTATTTACGGGCATAGTCCACTGCGGTCGGCACCGTCAGCCGTACAGCCTTAAGCAGCTTTTCGACAGTCTTAGCCTTACTCCAGGCACCAACGCAGGAATAACCGCCGAGCGAACGCGAGTCGCTAAGCGACATCTCGCCTCCAATCAAATGGCTGGGCGTCCGGGAACTGAACAAGCGTGTCGGTAACCGCCACCGTTTGCGTTCGCGCACTGCTCAAATACACACACGTCGCAACGCTCTGTTTTTGATAGCAATTTAATGACTTGCTCTTTGCACCACTCAAGCTCTGCGGGGGACTCTTCCCACCGCGGACTTTTTGGATGCATTCTGTAATAGCTGAGTGCCTCCGCTAGCGCTGCACGTGTTCGCACGATGTCTCGGCGAATGCAGTAGCCCGCTAGCTGCTCCACCATACTTATGCAAGCTGCGTGACGTGCTGCAATACCGTCAGGGCGGTCCCCGGGTTCGGTCGGGAAATCGTCTGGAACGCTCACGATTGCTCCCGAAGTGATAGCAGAGTATTGGCAAGTGCTAACGCGTGCGCTAGGTACTTTTCGAGTTCAGCGTCCGGCAGCGGACGCTCATACTTCAGTAGCAAATACTCGGCGATTATTGGGTCCTTGGTTGCAAAGGACTCCAGCTGCAATGCAGCCAAGATTGCAGCGTCCACCCGCATCGATAGCGAATTCTCGGGACGCTCGGCGTCATCTATGCAGGCACGTGCGCGGGTGCATCCGTCAGGTGTTGTCATTTGCAGTGCCCTGAAGTTTGACATAGCGGCCATTGGTATCAATGCCCTCCATCGCGGTTCGGTTGAGCCGCTCTACACGGCATGCGTATGCTGTGTTGGTGCCCTGCACCGTACCGCTGACGTGCAGGATTTTTCGGCGCGGGTCGTTGTGGTGAGGACGGTCGGTGATTTGCCAATCCGTCAAGACAACTGACAGCGACAGTCTGACCTCGGCAGTGACGTTATCGGCGCCAGTGGCGTCATTCTTTCGTCGCCAGTGGTTCCACACGTACTCTGAGTCGAGATTGCCCCCGGTGCTGCCACGCACGACATAAGCCCTGCCAGACTCAGTGATGAATCGGTTCGCTGCTGCGTCAACGTCGGTTATCGCGCTGCTAACAACGCCTTCGCGGTGCCATCCGCGCAGTCCCACGATGTGTCGCGTGCGCTCAGTCCGACCGGGAAGTTGCACCTCATGCACTTCCCAGCTTTCAACCGCAATTTCGGGGCTTTCAGCGGGGCCTTCCAAGGGCCAGACGCCGCCAGTTATTTGGTTTTCCGGATTATGCACATTGCCTCCAGCTTTTGCTTAAACGTTGCCAGGACCTCAGGGTCACCAAGCCCTTCATACATGTGCGTCTGTACGTGCCTATGCGCATGCGCTGTAGGCCAGCCTTCGCTGTCATCATCGAGGGCAAGCCAGTCCCGTGGCCGCCGTCGCTGTACGTCCTCGAAAACTTGCTGTCCGCGCAGCAGATACTCAAACTCGTCCTCCCGCATATGGCGTGAGTGAAACGTACCGCCAATGACACGCGCCTGGAGCGCTTTGGGCAAGCGCTTTGCAGACGTGGCAACGCCGTACCGCCGAATCCAGGTGGTGCTCAGCACAATCTCGACTTCAGGGTACGGCCCAAGCACTTGCGCGAGAAGTTCCGCGTGCTGAAAAAGCGTGTACCGCGTGGGAGCGCAAAGGTATGGCCCGAGCTTTGGGCTCCACAAGCAGTTTTCGTGATGCAAAACCCCGTCGTAGTCCAAATAATGGACAAGGCCGTCTCGTCCTGCCGGCGTTTTCGTAGGCGCCGGTTCGCGTGCCTTCATAGCACCTCCCCCAGCAGCACCGCCGGCGCTGCGCCTGGTGAATCTTTGTTTGCAAGCTTGAGCCACACCAGCCCAAGGTCTTCCTCGCCGGTCACCCAAACTGGCTGCACTTCACCCACGCCCAACGTCATGATTGCGGTTTTTTTATCAGCATGATGGTCAAGCTGCACAACAATAGCTGCGGGGTCTTGCTGCTGCAAAATTGAAATCAAATCGCGGACGTTCACGGCCACACCCCCGGTTCAATAGCGCCCTGAATTAGTGCTTGCAGAAATTGCCTAGTTTCAATCAGTGTGCGCGCGCGCTCTGCGGGGGAGGTCATTTCTTTGGCTCTAAAGGTGAGTTCGTGGCCGCATCTGCGGCGTCTAGCGTGTCGTTTACCGAGCGAAGTACGCGCGGCGCAGCTCGCGCAATGATTGTGTTCTGTGCCGGCAAAAGCCGTCGCAATGTCCCGGTCTTAGCCGCAGCGTTTGGGTCTGCGATGGTGCGCGCAATGCTTGCCTCTTTCAGGGCCTGCAAGACCTTTGCAGGAGGCGGGCGGTCTGAATACATCTTTAACGCGGCCTCGGGCGTAAATGCTTTGCTGTCAGTAATTCCCTGCAGAAACGCTTCGTCCTGTGGCGTGAGTGACGGCACCCGCCTACGATTTTTTGGCATTGGACTGCTCCCCTTTATCTAGCAAGTCAGCGTCAGCGACGGCCTCAGTTCGTCGTCGGGGAACCTTTTCCATCTCTGGCGCGTCGCCGCCAAGTGCTGCGAACTGCTTAGCCTCTTCGAGGTCATCGGCTGGCAGGAGGCTATCGAGGACCTTCCCGTGCTCCCTCGGCTGGGCATTGGCGAGTACTGCATACTGCTCTGGGGTGAGCGCTTCGAATTCACTGTCACCAATTTTGTCCAGTCCAAGCTCCGTAATTGCGGTCTTGCCATGCGCGCGCGAAAACGGTGGCACCGGCCCGAAAACCTCGGGCAACGCCTTGTGTGCAGCTTCAATGTCGGCAAGTGAGGGGTAGTGACGGAGCAGCAACTCGGCTATTCGCTGCAACTCTGCTCGCTCACGCGGTTCTGCTTCGGGGTCCGCGAGCTCTTGCAGGTGCTGCTTTGTTTCAAGAATCGCGCGCGTGCGCTCGTACGGCGTAGTCATTTTTTGGCACCAATTTTGTCAAGTCCAACTTCAGTTGTCCGGGGTATTTCATGCCTTCTGGAAAAAGGTGGCACGGGGCCAGATTTGTCCGGCAGCGCTTTTGCACGGCCCCGCATCCACCGAGGCTCCCTGGGCGTCTGTTTGAGGTCCAGCATTGCTTCCAAAAATTCTTTGGCGCCGACTAGTGCGCGGGTGCGTTCAAAGGGAAGCGTCATTTGTTGTCTCCAGGCGCTGCGCCCCAAAGCCACGGCACACCCTCATGCGCCCAATCGAGGTCCCCCGCCGAGGGATAGTGCCGCAGCAGCCGACGGGCTTCGTCCCTGACATGCTTCGGAACCCGCGGCATACGCGCAGGGCTTCGCAATTCTTCTAGAAATTCCTTCGTTTGCAGCACCGCCCGGGTGCGCTCTTCAGGCATTGTCATTTTTGTCTTCAATGCTCATCACTCAGCTCCTGTGGCGGTGGCTTAATCCAAGGCAGATACCTGCGCAGAAAAGTACGGCGGCATGCCCGATAGAAAGCGCGCTCAACAGTCTGGATGTCCTGTCCTTGGTACCAAACGCTCACCCCGTCAAGGTCTGCCGTAACGTCGTAGCCAATGCCGCGCTGGGCGCGCCAGCCCGTTTGCAGGCCCCATACGCTGAAAAGTTCAGTCGCCACATTGCTCTCCCTGAACACTCAATTTTTCTGCAATTGAAATCAGCTCGTCGTATGTGCTGCGGCTGCAATAGAGGGGTCTGGCCGGGTCGTATCTGCGCTTCAAGTACGTCACTGCTGGCGCTATTTCCACAGCCGTCAGCCCCAGCTTTTTTGCGGCGTCCTCGAGCGCCTTTGCGTCCGGGTGCTCATACCTATCAGCTTGCCCCCCGAGAGTCGCAAGAGCGTACAGATAAACTGCGTCAATCGCGGCGTCTGCTCTCGACCGCCAGGAAAGTTTCTCATAGCACGAGTCTCTCAGATAGACTGCAGCAAGGACGGCCCGGGCTTGCGATTTATCGGTTTTTTGGTCAGTCATTTTTGTCCCCAGCTTTCGCTTGAAGCTACGGTCATTTCATGAAAACGATTGCTGCGACGGCAGCAACGAATGCGACAAGCATGCCCAGCACTATTCCCCAAATTACAAAACTGGCAAAGCGTTCTTCTCGCTTCGCTTCTCTTGCTTTCAAAATGTCGACGGCATCAGCCAGCTGCGCCTTTACTCGCTGGAGCTCTTCAGCGCCGTCGGGCAGCAGGCTGTCGATTAGCCTACCGTGCTTCAAGGGTGCGGTTTGAGCGAGGACCTCGTACTGCGCAGTAGTAATCGGCTCAAAATCCGCGAATTCCCTGCTTCCGTACTTTTCTAGAACAATTTTTTCGGTTTCTTTGTCGGACATCGGTTTTGTTCGTGTGTACAGTTTTACAGCGCGCTCCAGGCAGAATGCCTTGCTTTCAGTTATTCCGCCGTGCAACGCAATTTGCGCAGGAGTCAGTGTTGGCACTGGGCGGCAGGTGATGTGCTCGAAAGCCTTGTGCGCAGCCTCAGCTGTGAACAGATGGTCGGTTTTTGGGTCCAAAATCAAATGGTCTGCCCGCAGGTACATGACGTTTTTTTTGTCACCTAGTTTCCTGGGAACGTCGTCGAAGAGCTGCTTGGTCGTGTTTGCCTGACTTGCTGACAAGCCCGCTTGCTCTTCTGTCATTTCCGCAAATCGACCAGAACGATAACGGTCCGCTTTGTCAGCTGGAGACAGGGGCGCCCTTGGCGTAATGGCTCTCAGGTCCAGAACGGCGGGGAGCCGAGCGTTCTCGGCTTCGTCGCAAAGTGCACGAATGCGGGCCATGTCCGTCTTGGACGTCACGCCGTATGCACTAAGTTCATCAGCCGTATCCAGGAGCTCCCGGAGCACGCGTGCGTCTTCACTGTTTCTTTCTTTGTCACCAAATTTGCCGAAGCCCTTGGACTCCGGCACGCCACGGGAGTGCAGCCAGGCAATGACGCGGAAAGGCCATGCCCGGTGCAGCCACAGTTGTAGTCGGAGGCGGGTTTCAGACCAGTCAACAATCATGGCAGTTCCCATACGCCAGGCACCACGACCCCCTGGATTGTTGACATTGACGGCGCGTCACCTGGCTCTGCGGGTACGAAGTCGGTCGTTGGTGTACTGCAGCGAAAGCAGTGCAGGTAGCGCGCAAGTGAAGCTGTCTGCGGCTGGCCTTTGGACGCGTCATACGCGTTTGCTGACGCCACCTGCGCCTCGGCATCGACCAGCGGTATCGCAGCGTGCACCCAACCGCATTTGGTACATTTGTATTCTTTGTAGTTCACGTTCGCACCTCTATTTGTGTAGCTCCCAGGGCGGCTTAAGCAGTACACCTGCTACCCCCGCGACATCTGCCGGGGTTTCTGTTGAGACTGCATACCTGTCGTCGGCGATTTTGTGCAGCGTTACGCACTCAATTTCAGCAATATTTAGCGACTGCGCGACTTCGGAGCTGTCACCGAACTGCACGACAACCAGCGAGTTGGGGTCATGCTTTTGCAGACAACGAATCAACTTTGCAACAGTGGTCACCGGAACATCTCCCGAAGTTTCTGGTTGAGTTCATCATGCACGGCGGGGTCGCTGATGCCAGCGCGCTCATGCGTGCGCACGTAGTGCGGAAGCGCTTGAACTGGCCATCCCTCATGTACGTCGTCAAGGGCGAGCCATGCGCGCGGCTTTCGCTTAACTACGTCTTGCCAGACCTGGAGCCCACGTGGCGTATCAACAAATTTCGCGCGTGACATTTTGCTGTGATATGTCGCGCCAACCACGCGCGCTTGCAGCGCCTGCGGCAGGCGCTGTGCAGTATCTGCACAGCCGTCGCGCACTACCCACATGGTACTTAGTACGATTTGCACTTGAGGGTAGGGCTCAAGTATTTCCTCGAGCAGTTCGGCATGTTGAAAAAGAACGTAGCCCGCACCACTGCACAAGTACGGTCCAATCGTCGGAAACCAAAGGACATTTTCGTGGTGCAGTACCCCGTCGTAGTCCAGGTATAGCAGCAGCTCCCCGGCGCCCCTCATTTCTGCTCCATCGACGACTTGATTTCAGCGGTAACGTCCACAACGTCTTCTGCGGAATTTATTGACAGCCAACGGTGCCAAACGTACTCGCCATCGGCGTTAAAACCGGTCCGACCCCGCAACTCATATACGCGACCCGATACGGTCACTCCTCGGCCAGTGGCAACATCGAAAGTGACAATTGCGCTGCTTGCCCGGCCTTCACGGTCAGTTACGTTGTAGCCCGCAAAATGCCGCGTACGCATCGGCCGTCCCGGGCGCTGCACCTCAAAGACTTGCCAATCACTCAGTATCAGTTGAGGACGCAAGGTGACAGGGGAAGACGCCCAAACCCCTCCTGAAACCGCGAGCAGTTTGAGCTCTGGATTTGCCGCCTGCAGCATCTCGAGCTTGTTTTTAAAATCGTTATTCATGGCTACCTATAGTTAATTCGGTGCGGTTTGTATCCAGTTATGCGAGTGTCGTTCGCGTAGCGTTGGCCGTTTCAGAGGTCGACTTCGGTGTCGAAAATCGATACTGACTGATGCGTTCTTTGAATGACCGCGGCTCAAAACAGCCATTGCGGGTGCCGCCATCAAAGCCAGGAAGCAGCAAACACTCAGTTGCTTTCCTAGGAGAATGCGGTGCGGGCGCATGTTAGCCCTACAGCAGGGAAAGCACGTGGTCAGCGCCATCTATGTCAATCACTGCGCGCAGCACAGCCCGCATATTCTCAATATTTCCGACCTCCCGAGATAGCTCGCCGAACAGCTCGAGCCCAAGCTCCTGCAAGGACTGCGTCAGCACTGCACCCTCGTTCTGGTCCGTGACTAGTAGCAGAAAAAGAAGCGTGCGTTTAAGCACTTCCAGGTTTACCCCAAGGGTCCGGTCTGTGTCGGTCATTGAGTCGTCTTATCGTTCGTGGGTGGCACGTGTAGCCGCAAAGATGTCGAATCGGCTTGTAAGCAAGCTCCATATCCGCATACGAGGGGCACGACTATGCAATAGCTGGACATGAAATGAAAAGGGGTAAGAATTGAGGCAAGGCTTCATGCCGAAGGAGGCGGTTTTCATGCAATGACTACACGAACTGGCAGCACTTTGCTGTCCAATTTTTGAAGGTCATATATGAAAAGTAAACCCGTTAGTGAGCGCGGCAAGCCTTCCAGCCGGCAATGTGATACGCAACCGCTTCTGCGATTGTTGGTGGCCGAGGCGACGCGCCGAGGCCACACCCTTGCTGAATTGGCAAAGCGGTTGGGGGTGACCTACGGGCGCCTGACACAGTGGCGGCGCAATGAATCCGCCATGGCCAATGCGCATGCCTCGGTCCTTGAACTCTCCGCGCAATACTTGGGAGTCCCGACGGTAGTCGTACTGGTGATTGCCCAAAAGATTGGCTTGCAACAATTTGTTTGGCCGACAAAAGCTTCCTTGACGGACCGTATCAGTCGTGAAATTGATAGGTTGCGTAGAGACCCGTTTCTTGGTGCATTTGTGCCTGCAGAGCTGACGACGGCTTCACCGGCGCTCCAGTTGTTTGTCGTTTTTTTATTTCACGAACTAGAAGGAGATGAGTCCCAAGGGAAATCGATGTACAACTGGCTTACCTTGATGCACCAAGCGGCAGTCGGTAATGTTGATGCTCAATCGAAACTGGACGAGCTGCGCGGGCAGGCCAGTCAGAATCAGCATCTTTTTTAGATAGCTTTACAACTCTTGATTTGATTTGCACCTCTCTCAGGAGAGGTGTCATTCTTTTGAGACTACCCTTTGCAGAGCCATGAAGTGGCGCTGGTCAAAATCAGTATCGAAACTTCATGGTATTTATTTGAAAACCCAAATAATTCGCTTTTCGATTGATTTGTATTCTGAATTTCGACCAATATCGGCCCATCAAGCTGTTGGAAGTGTTGTCCCAGCACGGTACTCTGGCGGTGAAATTATTCAGGCTACTTGCTGCTTTTCTTTGTCAACTCGGCTTGCATATTTATCTTCTTGTTGTGCGTATCCGGGCCCTTGGTCATAAGCCATTTTCCGTAGGGGAGTGGAAGCTTCACATCCGAGAAGTCGACTGTATTGATGAAGCGCAGCATCGTTGATGGAAGATAGCCGTTCCCATAGGCGCCTTCGCTCCCTTCGTCATGTATGACGTCCCTGTCGAGAGCGCGTGTGCGTTTACGCCCCACATATTGCTGACTCAGGCCTGCAGGCCAAGCAGCTCCGGGAGTATGTGAATTTCGGATGCGGTCTTCCAGTAGATGGCGAAAACTGTGATTTCCAAATCCGCTCCCGAATCCGAGTTTGTCGCGGACAAATCGAAGAAAGGCTTGTTCGTATGCTCGCCCCAGTTTTGGACGCTTGCCGCCCGGCCTAGGTTCACTTGACGGGAATAGGAGGCCGTTGGAGCCAGACTCTTTGCGACGCTTTTCCACAAATTCAACGAAGCCAAGCTCCAGAAGAATGGGGTGGACGGGTACGACACGTTTGGTTGAAATGTTTTTTAAATGCCGCAACCTCTCTAAGTCAGCATCTGAGAGTGTCCTGCCGGGGGTTTCCTGGCTGGTCTGACTATCCTTTGGGTCATCCGCAGATTTGTCGAGCTCGGTTTGAAACGACATGACGAACAGGTCACCACTGAAGCTGAAATCGGACACGACCAGCTGTACCCCTTCGCCAACCCGGTTGCCATGACATGTCCCAATTAGAGGCACCCAATACCTCGCCCCCAAGTCATGTTTCATCTTTCCCGTAAATTGAACTTGTTCAGCTGGGTTGTACCAAGCGGACCAAAGCAGGGTGTTCAACTGTATGGCGGTGAACGGATGTCGTGGATTCTTATGAAGCGCTTCTTCGGCGTCTTTCTGTCCAGGAAATGCTTCCAGTGAATCTGCCGGGTTGCTAATCGTCATCATCACGCTGTTGCTGCCATCACTTGAAATCGTGGCTCGTGCGAGACCAAAAATCTCTCTCAGTGTCCGAAGCCCGAAAGTCCGTGCCCGGTTTGCTGACCAAGGCTTCTTCGGAGCTCGCATACGGGCCTGCAGAAAATTGAAAATATGCGCGGATGTTATACGGTCAAAGGCGATGTCTCCACAATGCTCTATGAACAAACTCCAAGCATTTAGCATCGCCCCCACATGCGCAGTTCCGGCACTATTGTTTTTATGGGTTTCAAAAATCTCGGTGATTGCGGAAAGGCTTTGTCCCATGGGGAATGCCGTTGGTGTCTCCGTGCCTTCGCCTTGATTGCGTAGTTCGATATTTTTTTGTGCTTCTTGCTCGACCTTTGCGAACTTTCTGACAAGAATAGGGAATAAGGGGTCTTCCACCTCGACTCCGTAGCCGAGGGTCAGACACCAGTCCTGAGTGGCCGTAACGACTTCTGACCAACGCGGGGAGCCTTTGCCTTGAATGGTGACCCTGCGCATCACCTCGTCGGTCAGCTTACAAAAATCATTGATTTCCGCAATTTCCTCCAGCGAGAGTCCTTTATCGTCATTGCGTTCTTCATCGTCGGAACGCAACCAAGAGTACAGGCGGCTTGCGCAGATGGTCTCAATGAGCTCGCTGGTCAGAATCGTAGACACTATTTTGGTGTCGGGCAGTGTTCGTGCTATTGAGTCCCACACTCGAAATTGCTCGGCAATGAGAGCCATTCCCTTTGGCTTGGCCCTCTTCAGGTCTGCATGACCGGTCGACTTGCGGAACTCTTTGTCCTTGACGACATGCAATAGGTGTGTCGGCGCGACAAGACGAACGTACCAGTTGTTGGAGTTCGAGGGCCGATAAAAATGTTCAGGCACTGTAAGTTCACTGAGTTGATTTGGCATATGTCTTTGGCATACCCGCCGCCTGTAAGTCCTTGTTGTACAAGGAATTATCGGCAAATCAATGACTTACTTGAATTTGGCGGAAGCGGTGAGATTCGAACTCACGAAACCTTTCGGTTTGCCGGTTTTCAAGACCGGTGCAATCGACCACTCTGCCACGCTTCCAAGTCGCGTATTCTAACTGGCTTGCAGCGGGCTTTTGGTTTCGATGAAGGGAAACACTTCGTCAAGTCCCTCATTAACCGCAAAAACGAAAACTGCGGACGACCCGGTCGGAACGGG
>Ga0209123_1001039_pt1 | contig 29843 bp, 34 predicted proteins | sample BarGraIncu00431A_FD_184500 | JGI IMG/M metagenome (GOLD analysis project Ga0209123, IMG submission 184500) | Arctic peat soil microbial communities from Barrow, Alaska, USA - Barrow Graham LP Incubations 004-31A (SPAdes) (version 2) | ecosystem: Environmental > Terrestrial > Soil > Wetlands >... | reverse complement strand
TCTATAATCACCAGCGGTTCCAAAAAAAATTAAACAATCTGACTCCCTATGAATATAGGACTCAGATTGCGTAATTTTTGCATTTTAATTACTGTCTACTTGACAGGGGTCAGTTCATTTTAGGGTGCCGAAACTTTACACGAAATGAGTAGGGATTTATGCGAGATTGGCAAGAAAAAGCACCTGAAAAGAATAATCTTCTCAAGTGCCAATGTCGCATAAATTTTTTTGTACTAAACTGCGGTCGGCTGAAAGTCACTATGGGAATTGAATATTTCCGTCTCCTTACTAAAAGTCAGATACTACTGGTACAACTGTAATAAAAACCTGAAAAGTCCTGCTAAACCTATACAAAATAGTTCGAATATGCTATAAATAGGCATAGATTCCCCCTCCCCAATAAAGGGGCAATTGGGTAAATCTATATACTTATGGTCTAGCTGGCGGTGCGTTGCTATACATTTGGTTATAACGGCTTTGCTGTTTACTGCAGCCACAGCAGGAGCATTTCGTAATATCCCTTCCAGATATTTTTAAAATAATCTCTGCTGTTGAAAGCCTCTTTTTATCAAGTGGTTTCAGCTTACCGCCAGTTAGCTTCTGACAGAGTCGTAGCTTTGTATTTTTATTGCGATTTCCTAAGAAACCGTAATGTCTGATTTTAGTAAATCCCGTAGGTAGAATATCAGGTTTTGCCCCCAGGTATGTAAAATAGCCGTTATTCCTATTTGGCCACCGAGGTATTTTTTGTCCATAGAAAGTTCCTTGATCGTTTCTGAAGAAGCTTTGAAAATGAGATTATACATAAGTCGTTTATTCTGATAGATCAGAGGATTTAAAGTATCTGGGACAGTAAAAACAGTATGGAAGTATTGTACTGGGAGCAATTCATCTTTTCTTGCATCAAGCCAGCGTTCCTTCGAAATGGTTTGACACTTTGGACAATGACGGTTTCTGCAGGAATTATATGAAATTTCAACATTGCCGCATTCGTTACAAGCATCTATATGTGCTCCGTAGAAGCTGGTTCTACAGTTTTTGATGGCTGTAAAGGCTTTCTCCTGATAAATACTGACCTTATACTTGCTCTTGTAAGCTTGTTCATATTTTTCAAAGATATCTTGAAGCTCTATCATTGAAAACTACCATTAAAGTCCATAGGACTTTTGACATTCCTATTTGTGAAACTTATGGTATGCAGGTATCTGGACGTAGAGCGGATGCTGCTGTGACCGAGCAATTGCTTGATATAATAAAGATTTGTATCAAATTGCAAAAGGTGTGTTGCGAAGGCATGCCGAAGCGTATGGGGTGTTACCTTTTTATTTATACCGCACTTCGTGGCAGCAACTGTTATAGCACCTTCCACGCTTTCCTTTGAAATATATAGGTTGAAGCGCTGTCCTTCGAAAAGATAATTTGTGGGCTTGTACATTTTGTAATATGCTCTTAGAGCCTGCAGGCATTTTTCAGATAAGATAGCATAACGGTCTTTGTTGCCCTTTCCATCCGTTATCAAAAGTTGCATACTCTTGCTGTCGATGTCCGATATTTTAAGCTTTATTGCTTCACTGACTCTAAGACCTGCAGAATACATCAAAATAGCAATGGTCTTATAGGTTGGATTATCGATTGTATTGATAAGTTTTGCAACTTCCTCCATTGCTAGAACAACGGGAACGGTTTTGCGGTTTTTCACATTGCAAACTTTGTTGTCATCCCAATGGATATCTAGTATATTAATATACAAAAATTTTATAGCAGTACGTTTTAGGTTGATGGTCTGAGATGCTTGAAGCAAAACCTTTAAATGATGATGCATAAAGATTTTAACATCATCTAATGTCAGAGAGAACAGGAAATCACGTTTCCCGCTAAACAAAATAAAATTCCTTGCAGCTCGAAGATAGGCACTTTGCGTTCCAGTCGCCATGCCATGGAGCTCCATTTCAATGACCATTTTATGCATTGCTTCTTAATAGGAAGAGGGCAGGTTGAAGAAATTCAATGTGCTTTTTCTGAGGTTGAATTTATAAACAAGATTATGGATATTGTTGCTTGATATTCTGGTGAGAGCTAGGCTACTCGAATAATCCCCAAAGTATAGTATCTTTTCATCTTATTTTCAGTTTGGCCCGCTATACTAAAACTACATTCAAAATAACGAAAGGATGATCATTTTGTTAAAGAGACGCAACGCAATCATTATTGGCCTTGCCAGCATCACCTTATTTACGGGGTGTATCGCCTTTATAAACAATGCTGACAATCAAAAAAAAGTAATACCCGAATCTTTCAGCCCGGCTTCTAACTCTCAATTCAGTGAGATCGTAGCAACAACGGACCAAGGGGAGACTAATTTTTCCCCACCGATCCCAATGCCGACGAGTGCAGCAAAGTCGGATTTACCTATTACACCGATACAGCCACCAAAAGAACCAGCGATTGTGACCGCGAAGGTCAAAAATTATTCATCACAAACACCTACCCAGCCTATAGAGGCTATACCACCTACCACTGCACAAACACCCATCCCATCTATAAAATTTATACCACCTACCGCCCCACAAACACCTCCCCCATCTGTAATCGTTATACCACCTACTACCTCAAAAAACACAACGACAAGAACACGAGCTTCATAAATGGAGGAAAAGATATGTCAATCTTCGCTGCGATGAACACCAGTTTCTTATTGGCAGGTCTAAGTCAATCAGACTCTGCTACGATTCAAACTCTCATCCAAAAAGCCGAAAGTACTTTCAGCCGGTTTAGCGCCGAAAGTGAAATAACTAACATCAATCAATCGAGAGGGCAATGGGTAAACATTAGTCCACAGACTTTTACCTTACTTGAAGATTCCGTGTCCGCCTACAAGGAAACCGAGGGTTTATTCAATCCTTTTCTGGGCGAAACAATGCACGCATTAGGTTATAACCGAAGTTTCGAAACACTACCTTTAGCAAAAATGCCCCCACAGATGCAGGAAAAATCCCCTTGCCCCTCTCCTGAAATAGAACCTTTCCAAACTGATATGAAAGTCCACTTGGAATTTGATAAAAAGCGTGGCATGGTTCGTCTCTCAGACCTAGTCACCTTAGATCTTGGGGGGATTGCCAAGGGCTGGATCGCACAATATGCCTGTAATGAGCTTCAACGTAACGGCGTCAACAAGGGTCTAATTGATGCGGGTGGTGATATTATCCTCTGGGGCCACGATCCCCTTCATAAAGAATGGGGAATCGGTGTTGCTCATCCCTTCGACCCCAATATTGAAGTTGCCAGTTTGTGGTTTAGCGCAAAAACAGCGATTGCCACCAGCAGTACGATTAAAAGACGCTGGCAGCAATCGAATAAATGTACTGTTCACCATATTATAGACCCGCGAACTGGGTTGCCCTCGGCTTCAGATCTTATTCAAGTTACTATCCTCGCCCGGGATCTGATCATTGCCGAGCAGTATACCAAATGCCTGCTTATCTTGGGCTCAGCCACTGGCTTTCCTTGGATTCAAAACAAACGTCCTGATGTTGCCTATCTCGCCGTCCGTAATGACGGCAGCATATTGACCAGCGAAAATCTTCGTTGGTATTGTACAGATTTGGAGGTGCTCACTCATGCCTAATTTCATGAATGAATTAACAACTATTTTTTCTACCTGGCATATCATCAGAGCGGCTGGATTGACCGCCTATATATTGCTCTTTTTAACAACTACGGGCGGACTGTTATTAAGCTTGCAGACTGTTCCTGCCAAACATCGCGCAACTATCACCAATATCCACAACACAATTGGGTTGGCAGGCATTTTATTCACATTGCTACACCTATCTACCTTGCTATTTGACAAACAAATTAACTTTTCCCTGGCAGATGTATTGATCCCCTTCTGGTCTAGTTATCAAACCCTGGATAGCACACTAGGAATTATCGCCTTTTACCTAATGGCCATCCTTACTTTGCTATCGATTCCTGTTATAATGAAACGAGTAGGCTATCGAATGTGGAGATCCATCCACTATCTTGCATTCGCGTGCTTCTTTATTGCCCTCTATCATGGCGTAGCGCTAGGTACCGATAGCAGCAACGTGCTAATATCAACTCTATATATTTTTACTGGGGTTATCGTTGTTAGCCTTATATCCCTTAGGATCAAAAAAACACTACAGGGCGTGGGCTATGCACATTCTGCTCGTGGAAGATGACCAGCGACGTGGCAAGCTAATAAAACATAATATGGAGACTATAAATGAATATGAAAAGACTCTTTGGGTATTTAATACTCGCAGCTATAGTTATGACAGGAGTTTTATCGATAACTGGTACCTTGGTATATGCTGCTGATTTTACTGATAAAAGGATTATTGATGTTAGCGTGAGTGGCAATAAAACGATGCCCGAAAGCAATATTATGTCTGTGGTCAAACTTAAACAGGGAGACATATTTAACACCGAGGGTCTCAAACAAGATATGCGGGCTATTTACGAACTAGGTAATTATTACGATGTACAAGCTAATTTCATTGAAGTGCCAGAAGGTATCAAGGTGATTTATTCTGTCACAGAGAAAATGCCGGTAAAAGATATTGTCTTTAAAGAAAATACAAAGGTTTCTACAGAAGAGTTGCAACAATTAGTTGGAACAATTAAAGGTAATCTCGTAGACCATAAAGTGCTAAACGATAAATCACAGGACATTGAGCAGTACTATCACGAGCAAGGGTATCTCTTAGCCAAAGTTAGCAACATAGCAATGGATCAAGATGGAATCATTACTATGTTCATCAACGAGGGTGTAGTTGAAGATATTGTTGTTAAAGGCAATGAAAAAACAAAAACATCTATCATTACTCGTGAAATGAAATTAAAACCGCAAGAGCCTTTTAATGCTAAGGATGCTAAGCGAAGTATACAGAAAATATATAACCTTGGTTTCTTTGAAACTGTAAACATAAAACTGAATCCTGGTAGAAATCCTAATGCCGTTGTAATTGAGATCGATGTTAAAGAACAAAAAACGGGTACATTTACGATTGGTGGCGGCTATAGCGCAAGTACCGGAATGTCAACAGACATCGGAATGGGTGATAGCAATTTTAACGGATCTGGCAATAAGGTTAATGTCTCTTTTCAGCACGGTCTATCCAGTATTGCGGGCACAGGTTGGGATTTAAGTTTTACTAATCCATATTTAGATGACAAAAAAACTTCATTCAGCATTGATTTATTTAATACCATCGGTCAATATAATGATTATGGTCTTAATGGTAATAATACAACCCTTCGTTCCACGTATTATCGAAGGTCGCGTGGCTTTAATATTACGTTAGGACGTCCGCAAGGAGAGTATGTAAGGAATAGTATTACCTTTACTAAAAAAAATGACAGCTATTTGCAATATGTTTCTGGACCAGTGGACTATTTAGCTGTCAGCGGTGCTACAGGCTCGGACCCATATTATAATTCCACATATCTCCAGAATAATTTTGGTGAAGTACATAGTATGACTTTATCGAGAGTGTATGATACTCGAGATAATGTTTCTGATCCGACAGAAGGTAAGCGGGTTTCGCTTACCAGTGAATTTGCCGGAAAGGCACTTGGCGGGCAATTCGATTTTAATAAGTATATCTTTGATGGTCGTCAATACTTTAAAGTAGGCAGTAAACAAACCATGGCATTTCACGTAACAGCGGGTTCCGCGGTGGGAAATGTGCCTGATGCCAGTACCTTTAGTGTCGGTGGTATCGACACACTGCGTGGTTATCAAGATGACGAATTTAAGGGTAAAAACATGTTTACCGCTACAGCCGAATACCGCTATCCAATTGGGAAGAAAATTGAAGGTATTATTTTTACTGATGCTGGTAATGCCTGGGATGGCAATTATAAACTGAATAATCTTAAGTATAGTATTGGAACTGGTCTGCGTCTGACTACACCTATTGGGCCAATACGCCTTGATTATGGATATGGTCAACAAGGTGGTAGAGTACACTTTAGTTTTGGCACCCAATTCTGATCAACTGTTTACGGAATCTTAACAAAAATCAATGCAAGGCAGGGGATCTCACTATGCACATTCTGCTCGTGGAAGATGACCAACGACTTGGCAAACTAATCAAACATATGCTAGAGACGGAAAACCACCAAGTAAACTGGATAATACATGGGGACCAAGCACTCCAACTAACCAACTATTCTTACGATGCCATAATACTTGACTGGATGTTGCCTGGAACAACAGGAGTGGTGCTTTGTCGCCACTTTCGCGCCCGTAACTATCATAAGCCCATTTTGATGCTCACTGCCAAAGATGCGGTCAGCGATCGGGTGGCGGGACTCGATGCCGGCGCCGATGATTATCTGGTAAAACCCTTTGAATTTAGCGAACTATTTGCACGGTTGCGCGCCTTATCCCGCCGTGGAGAAGCGCCCTTACTAGAAGAAGTTGTGCATATTAGAAAATTAGTTTTAAATCGCGCAACCCATGTCATCAGTCGTGATAAGCGCCAGATCCAACTGACTCCCCGTGAATTCGAACTCCTTGATTTATTGGTTCTTAATCGTGGACAGATATTACCGCGGGAACTTCTATTAGATAGAGTTTGGGGCCTGGACAGCGAGGTCTCTGATAATAATTTAGACGCCTATATTCGCCTGCTCAGAAAAAAAGTTGATACCATTGGCGAGCTAGCGCTGATACAAACCGTCCGGGGAATCGGTTATAAGGTGGAAGATTAATGATGTTCACTCGTATTCGTAATCGACTCACTCTTCTCTATGCGGCCTTAACAACCGCCTTCCTTATTGTTTTTATCGTTATTTTTTATTTCATATTATCTTCCTTATTGCTCCGAGAGCAAAAACAGACGGTAATGAATTTAGCGAATACACAAGCTCTGTCTTTTCATGGGAAGATAGAAAAATATGAGAAAATGAAAGCTGGGGAAAAACAGCCCGCTATAGGGAATAATGGCGATGATTTTTATTACTTGTTGTCTAAAGATGACAGTATTATCGATGGCAACGAACCAATACCAAGTATGCGCGCTGGAATTTTATTGGGAGTGAATTCGTGGAAATTGCCAAAAACTGAGATAATTAGTATTGCCTTGCCAGAGGGGCAAGATGTTAAATTAATGGTTTCTGCATTAGTAGTTGCTGATGAACGTGGTCGCTTTGGAAAGGCCATTGCCGCCAAGGATCTAGCTACCTACGATTATTTTCTCCACAGTATACTTCAAATTTTATTAGGCATATCCTTATTGTTATTGTTAATTTCCATTCTAACCGGCCGTTTTGTCGCAAAAAAAGCTCTCATACCAATCAAAACATCTTTTGAAAAACAGCGCCAGTTCGTTGCTGACGCTTCCCATGAACTCCGGACACCCATTAGTGTTATTCAATCATCACTTGATGTAATAGAAAAAGAAGACAAAGCCCACTTATCCATTCTGTCAGTTCAGATATTAGAAGATACTAAAGATGAAATCCGCCGAATGGGTCGTCTTGTCCACAATTTACTCACCTTAGCGCGCGCCGATTCGGGTGATATAGAAATATTCAAAGAACACTTTGACTTGCGCGCCACCGCAGAATATGCAATTCGCTCTCTAAAGCCTATTGCCGACAAAAAAAATATTGCTCTGATTTTATTAGTACCTGACCAACTATTCATGTACGCTGATAAAGATCGGCTGGCCCAATTGTTATTTTTATTTCTCGATAACGGTATTAAATATACACCTGACGGTGGCCAGGTTTCCTTATCTATTAATCTAACCATGCAGAAGAACAATAATGGTATAAAAATTATTGTTCAGGATACTGGAATCGGTCTAGCTTCCGCTGATTATTCGCGAATTTTCGAACGGTTTTTCCGTACTGATAAAGTCCGTTCCCGTGAAGCAGGCGGTTTTGGTCTCGGCCTGTCCATTGCATCCTGGATTATATCTGCTCATGATGGCACTAAAAAAGTAACTAGCACCCCTGGTATCGGCACTGTTTTCACAATTTTTATACCCTGCTAACCTGTAACCATGCCACCCTCGAGGTGGCTTTTTTTTGGAATTTATGGGGAGACCCGTTTAGTAATGTCGATTGTGAAAAGTGGAAAAAGAAGGCTATCCTGTTGAGGTTTAGCCTTCTTTTTTCACTTTTGAAAGATGTTATAAATATCTTTTCTGCGATGAATATGTAGCCAGTAGTTAGCTTGCTCTGCTTCTAGTTGTCATTGGGTGTTTGGTAGGGTTACTGTAAGTACCTGTTTCAATAGGTTGCGTCCCAAGTTTCACGCTATAAGCGTTTTGTACGGACGTAGAGGTGGTGGCGACGTGGTTACTAGTTTGGGCTGGCGTAGTCTTTGACTGAGGAATAGAATTAGATAGTGAGTTGATATTCATGAAAATCCTCCTTTTACTATATTAATATTTCGCCTTATAACCGATTCCACGAATGGTTTGTATCAGTGATGGATCACCTAAGGCATCAATTTTTTTTCGCAAAAGTCGCATATAAGCATTTAAATTGCTATTGGATACCACACTGTTCGAACCCCAAACATTACCATATATAAACTCACGTGATAATATATCTCCACGATTTTGTATTAATAAATCGAGGAGATCGAATTCGCGAGTTGTCAGTTGGAATTGGCGTGAACCACGACTGATGATGCGGGTTGTTCGATTTAAAACCATTTCGCGAATGAATATAATTTGTTCCAGCAAAGGAGTTTCTTTATAGGCGGTCACGCAATCTTGAAGTAGCGTAGAAGTTTGTGAGTTTACTTTAACCCAATGAATAATTTTACTGCCAGAGTTAAAGCGACTGAATGTATTGCCGACATTTGGGATGAGAGTGTGACTAGTAGAAGAATCTGTTTGATAGCAACTAGTGTTCATCCTTGGAATGATTGACATGACTGACCCTCCTTTTATGAAGCGCGTGTTATTGTGGTTTTTGGCTTGGTAGGTATTTGGGGCTTGGTAGATGGTTCGACCTTTGTGGGTGGAGTAGGTTGTGCGGGATCAATTGTATCTGGAGTCCCAGTAGATGGTTGTTCCGTTGATAAAGGCGTGGCAGGTGTATTTGTTGGTACTGCGACTGGTATTTTAGCATATAGCTGCTCTGGTTGGGGAACTTTAGTCGCGCTTTGAGCTGTTGGTATTACTTTGCAACTGAATTGAGGGGTAGGAGTCTGGTTGAAAGATTCTATCAGTACTTCATTTTGGTTGCCATCATTGTTTATAAGGGCTAGTCCCCCCGCGAATAAGGTGAGGCTTGTCAGACCAACGATAACTGCAGTATTTTTCTTTATCATAATGATCATCCTTTCACTATTTTACTTTAAGTCTATTTGATCAATCTGAAAATAAGCTGAAAGGATGCGTTTGTGGGAAAGAAAATACTTGCAGAAATTTTTAGATATTAAAACCCAATTTAAATAACCGTGATGGTTATAAAGGGTTCAAAAGCAATTCAGTATCTGTCGTAAACGTTAACAATTTATTAACGATTACTTAACAAAATGAAAATGATTTACCCTTATACTGACGAAGGGGTCAAAAATAAAGGAGCGTGGTTATAAAATACATAAAAAGCGAGGGTGGGCATGTGGCAATTAGTGCAGATATTAATAAAATGCTATCTGAATATGGGGGGAAAATAAACGACTTAGAATATGGTAATATAGATATCATAATAAATAAAGGTGAAATCATACGGGTAGACATTCGCCACAGTATAAAGCCAGAAAAAGAGAATAAATAGGCTGACCGCAGAACGGAAGCCGATATTCGTCCCACAATGAGAGGGCGGATATCGCTTCTTTTTTTTGCGTACGATAAGACGTATTCCAGCTTTTATTCATGAGCAATTATGCAAAATAGCGATGAAAATAGTGTTATGTATGTTTTGCTGACGAGACCCCCATTTAGTAACCTCTCGAGACAGATAGAGTATTTCCAGTTAAAGCTTAGTTGTTGACAAAATATAGTTGTATAGGAGAAAGAAATGCAGAATAATACACGAAAAATAATGGTGATGTTTTTAATGTTGGTCTTTATGTTGGGGTCAGTTACTACAGCTTTTGCAGCGAGACCGTTTGCTAATGTTCCGGCAAAACATTGGGCATATGATGCGCTGAGCAAACTGGCAGCAGGCGGGATTGTCGATGGTTATAATGATAAGGGCGACAAAACTATAACTCGTTATGAAATGGCAATTATTGTAGGTAAAGCAATGGAAAAAATAGAGCAAGCGGATAAGGATCAAAAGGTGTTAATTGAGAAATTGGCCGCCGAATTTAGTGACGAACTGAAGAGTCTCGGCGTGTCCGTAGTCAACACGACAGCTCCAGGTCAAGGCACTACTAGATTTGGAAAATTGTCCCAACTACCAGTTAATCCGGTTGAGAAATTTACTTACACAGGTAGATCGTATTTATTTTTTGCCTCAACCAAAATTGGTAACACTCCAGCAACTACTGACGATAAAATAAAAACTGACCTAAAGTATCAGTTCAAAGTTAATGACAAATGGTCTCTTGTGGGTGAGAGCGTATGGGGACGTAAAATGAACACTAGCGCAGCGGTTACCACCTATAATGACGAATGGACGCAAATGTACGTTGCCGGTAAGGTTGGAAAGGCTACTATAGAAGGAGGTGTATTCAAATATCCATCCCCATTAAATATAGTAATGGCTGGCGTGATTACTGGCACTCAAGTTTCTTATGGCAATGAAGTCAAAGATGTCAATGTCACTGTTCTTAGCGGTAGAGTTAGCGCTAACCCGGATACTGCTACTTATAAATCACCACGCATTAGCTCAATTCTCGTAGCTGGGACTATCAACAAAACAATTCTTGCTCGTGCAGCCTATGTAAGAGTACAACCTAATGTTAACCAGGCTACTACTAGTAACGATTATCAGGCTTATCTTGTTAATCATGGTAACAAAGACATCAATTACTATACAGTTCGCTTTGATACCCAACTTGGCGACTGGAATCTTATGAACGCTTTTTCAACATCAGATGCTCAAGGAAAGACTTCTAAAAGTGGTTTCATGAGTAAATATATCTACAAATATGCTGATATTAATGTACCAGGCAGTTCGGAAGCTTACATTATGTTTCGGCGGGCTCCTTACTTGGCTAGTTATATAACTTTAAATGATTGGATAGCGAATACCCAAGGATTCCGGATTGGTGCGAATTACATTATAGACAAAAACGTTAGATTGGGTGCTTGGTTCAGCAAAGCTAATGATATTGATACTCATATTAAGAAGGTCAAGATTTGCACTCAGCTTGACGTATACTACTAAAAAAAACTGGATTGTTAACACTAAATTAGATAGTTTTTTAAGCCTATGCAAGTTTTACTTGCATAGGCTTAAATAGGCTAATGTTGAAGTGTAGCCTATTCAGGCGGCATGATTGTCGTGGTATAGTTTGTGTAGAACTTAAATTGAGGAGGTATCACATGGCTTCTAAAGTGGAAAAAAAATATTATTTAAATATTCTATTAGGCATAATGGGGTTAGTCTGTTTGGCTACAGGCATTATTAGGGACACACGACCACAGGTTGTGTATCAAATATCGGAGATATTATGGGTACTTAAAAATTTACATCTATGGACGGGGTATTTGTGTACTATTTTATTAATTATCCATTTGCTCTGGAATTGGGAATGGATTCAGGCTATGACGAAAAATATTGGTAAAGTGCGTGGAAAAATGTGGATGGCAATTGCTTGTGTCGTTGCAGGCATTATCTTCTGTGTGGGTGTAGCAACGTTAGTACCAGCTAAAAAATCCCAACATACGTCAGAAAAGATAACGATGCAAAATACGGATAATACGTCTGAGGCTACTAAAATAGTTGGGAAAAGCTGAATGGTCTGGTAAAGCGAATCAAGGGACGTGAGATTTGATTCATTAAGCGAAGAAAAAAAGAGAGGTTTCAATTAAAAACCTGTATTTATGGTGATAATAACCACGACAACAGGTGTATAATATAGGAGGCGTTGTGAAGAATCATCATCACGATTCTCAAGGCAGACTTCTCCAAACCGATAAAAAATGATCAGAACTAAAAATTATACAAAGAGAAAATCTTGGATGAAGTATATGGAAAAATTACAGAGCGAAATATTTGGATTACAAAACAGGAAGCCAGTAACTATTTAATAGGAGAATCATCAAATATCTTAATTCCTTAGCTAAATTAGACTACGAGTTTGCAGAAAAAAACTTTAATAATGATGAATTTGGACATGCAATGCTATAAAAAATTAATTGGATAATTTGAAATTTAGTTGACATAACGTTTTATAAATAATACTGTATATATCCGACCTCAAATAAATTATGTAGTAATTGACTCCGTAACCCAGCTGGATAGAGCGTTTGATTACGAATCAAAAGGCCGCAGGTTCGAATCCTGCCGGGGTCACCATGATTTGCTTACAAAAATTTGCCTGAGATGAAATGTTATCTTAGATATGTCCAACCTACTTTTATATATCGGGAATTCAATGGTATGCAGCTGTCGAGCCATCTTAGGGTGGAGGGCAAAAACATATCTCAGAATACCCACCTGCTGAGTGCAGGTTTGGACATACTAAGAGACGGCATTTTGGGTTTTTAAAGACTTAAGGATCTATAGCTCAGTTTGGTAGAGCATTCGGCTCATAACCGACTGGTCCTAGGTTCAAATCCTAGTAGATCCACCATATATTCAGTGACGATAGCTGTGAGGTTCCACCTGTTCCCTTACCGAACACAGAAGTTAAGCCCACATACGCCGAAAGTACTTGGTTGGAAACGAGCTGGGAGGATAGGTAGTTGCTGATTTTAGTATTATTCCTGGATAGCTCAGTTGGTAGAGCAATCGGCTGTTAACCGATCGGTCGTAGGTTCGAGTCCTACTCCAGGAGCCATTTATCATGCGGGAATAGCCCAGCGGTAGAGCATCGCCTTGCCAAGGCGAGGGTCGAGAGTTCGAATCTCTTTTCCCGCTCCATTCTTGTGCTATGACAGCAGGGCAATAAAATAAAGCACTGCTAATATTATCGTGTGATAATGTTAGTGGTGCTTTTTTACAACAGCTTTGCTGTACGGAAAAATAAAAGTAGACGCATTGTATTCACTTTGGAGACATTTAGTGCTTCCTTACTATCCTGTTTTCCTATTCTTCAAAACAGACAGATGCTGCCGTTGCTATATTACCTTTCAGTTGATTTCCTACTTCAAGATGAAAAGGATGCACTAAATAAGATTGATAATCCTCCTTTGTATCAAACTTAGCAATCAATGATATATCATAAGATGACACCGCCCGTCGAATATCCAAATCTACTTTCAAATCGCGAATGAATTCGACATTTCCTTGCATAGTTAACAGCAAGTCTTTTGCCTTTACCATGCTTTCGCTACTTTTATTTTTTAGCTTCAATAACAAATTATGAACGATCACGTTATTGCCTCCTCATGGAATCTAATGCCTTATTATACCATAGCAAGGAAAAGCTATTACACCACTTAAAATGGATTTAGTCGTTAGTAATTCCTACTATTTCAGAACATATGCAATACTATTATGCTCATGAAAACAGGGAGCAATACAATACACATTCTTTTTGTTATATTGGGCAGGGTGACAAAAAGAGAGTGGTGCTCCGCATGCGAAAGATTCATGCCAGCACTAGATCTCTACATTCATTTGCCACCCCTAATCCCCCTAAAATTATAATTACCCTTCCTTATTTGCTCGTGGTCAGCTTTTAAAGATTTATCATAATCTTTTTCATGCTTTTCGTTTTCACAGCAGATAATGCAGATACAATCGGTGTTGAACATGCTCATTGTTCGGCCATCATCTAAAGGGCTACCACATCGGTCACAGGTCTTTTGTGTGAAGAATTTATCCATAAGTGCCTCCTTGAAATTTGATGTAGTATATTAATCACTCAAAGAGGGGGTAAAGTCAAATCAGTTTTGAGATCAAGTTTGAGGCTTAAATAATCTGCAAAAGGGTAATAATAACCATAAAGATGGGTAAAGAATTTATTATAAATTTGTAATGATTTTGTCATATTTTTGTCACAAAAACTTGATATAATCTTAAATAACAGATCAGATCGATATAGTATTCATCTCCGATATTCACAACTATGTCGATCTTTTATATAGATCTTTGTGGGTCAGGAGGTAGAAAAATGTTAATTTACACTGTTTATGGCTTAATGACAATGGGGGCTGTCACATTAGGATTATTAGCGCAGATGCTTATTAAAATGCCATATTAGCTGATTGCCTTAATTGGTGGTCGGCTTTCGTTTTTGCTTGAACTATCCGGCATTTTCGGTTAGTTTTTGTTCACCAAGCCGATAACTAAGGGTTTAGTGGAGAATTTCGATACCAGCAGTGCGTGCCATTGGGCGATACGATGCTGGTATTTTTTGATGTCCGGCGGCAGTTATTTTACAAATAGGGAGACCCCGTATAAAAAAGCATTAGAGTTTTGCAATTAACAATATTGCTGTGTTGATTTACATTTTGATATTACGATGAGATACTATTTGTTGTACAGTCGCAGGTGGTATCTTCTTTATTTTTAAATTTAATGGTTTCGGACACAGAGAGGACTAAGGGCATGTCAATACATCACCGCACAGTCAAGTATGGGGCATCTAGTGGCAATGTGTGGAAAGATATAAGAAGTCTTGCAAATGTAATAGTATTTATAATTAGTGCCATCATACCCATAAATACATTCATTTAGTCGTTGTTCTAAATTAAGGTTACCACTTTGACATATTATGATATAATATGACAAAGGTAGGTAATCTTAATTTTTGTGGAATAGAGGTTATAGACATGAATAAAATTATTCTGAATATTGCGAATACATATTATGTGAAAAACAATTATCTAATGATAAGTTTGCTTATAACATTATTCACAATATTAATTGTTAGATACTTTAATATTCTTAATCCTGCTATTATCTTTTTAATTCCTGTAGTATTCTCAACGTTATTAGGTGGTTTTCGTTTTGGTACTATAACTGGACTGTTGTCTATTGTGTACTGTGGTTATTTCTTTTCTAGCGGTGGAAACTTATTAAGCTACACTAATGAAAATTTATGCAAAATAATTGTTATTCTAATTGTAATTCCTTTAATGGTTATTATGACTGGAACGTTAAAAAAGAGAGTAGATGTCCGCACCCAGCAACTTGAGTTGGCTAATAAGCAATTGCGTTTACTTTCAACATTAGATGGTTTAACAGGAATATCAAATAGACGTTATTTTGAGCAATTACTGGCTCAAGAATGGCAACGTAGTTTTCTTGATAAAACACCTATTTCAATAGCATTAATAGATATTGATTTTTTTAAAAGCTACAATGATACTTATGGACATCAGGCTGGTGATGAGTGTTTAAGGCAGGTAACAGATGCAATAGCAACCAGAATACAACGCCCTGGAGATTTTACGGCAAGATATGGTGGAGAAGAATTTATAGTTCTTCTAACTAATACTCCATTAGAAGGGGTCATGAAAGTTGGAGATGATATTCGACAATTAGTAGAAAGTTTAAAAATACAACATAGGACATCGGGAATTAACCCATATGTCACAATTAGTATTGGCATAGTTTCTGTTATACCATCAGAATATGATAATTCGTCTGATTTTGTAAAGAAAGCAGATATTGCACTTTACCATGCAAAACGTTGTGGTAGAAATAAGGTGCAGATATATAGTGAGGATAGTGTTAATTATTGTAACTTTAATTAGTTTACAGTAGTTTGTGTGCAACTAAAATTAATTCAACACACAATTGGAAGATGGACTATTGAGTTGATTATAAAAGCAGTGTAATGCTAAAAAATTTATGACACACCATGTAACATTTGTTGCAAACAATCTTACCCTTGCTTTAAATTTTAATGATTGCATTATTTTGTATTCCCATATTGCCACCTGCCTAATTATGTTGTAAGACCTTGCCGACTATCGTAGGGTCTTTTTTGTTAAATAGTAACTAGTTAACAAGTAAATTACCAAGAGTACATATCTAGTGAGTTAAGCACGCAACAAAATAGAGATTATAAGAAAACCTGCTCATTAAATATTTACTGTTTAATGAGCAGGTTTTTTGTATTTCAGCCGTATCAGTTCTATATATTCTTCTATACTTCGAATAGCTTCTGGCGGAAGGTCATTTGTTAGCTCAATAGTGGTGGGTGCGGGTGTAGTTGTCTCAACAGCGTCACAGCCGAGTAGCCAATCAGTGGTAACGTTAAATCTGTGTGCAAGTTCAATGATAATAGATGCGTGTAGGAGCCTGCCACTTTCCCGGTTCACAAAATATGAACTACACTCAAGTTAATATATAGTGAACTGGAGGTTATTGTTCGTGAACATTTTATTGGATTTAGAAACTGAATTTAATCTAAAGCCAATACAGATGGCTAATAAACTCAAACTTTCAAAGATTTATTACAGTATGATGAGAAACGGTAAGAGAATCCTTTCGAAAAATGTTGCTCTGAAATTGAAAGAGCAGTTTGGCATAACATTGGAGAAATCATTAGGTTCTAATGTTCGCGTAAAACAAACCTAAAAATTATTAAATTGATTACAGATTATTTCATCTAAAGACAGTAATTGAGGAGGTTATGAAGAATGGCACGAAACATTACCGTATACCAGCAAGGGCTAATAATACTAGCCTTGCTGAAAGTCCGGTGTTGAAAAAAGTAGCAGCGTATTGTAGGGTATCCACCGATCTTGTGGAGCAGGCATCAAGTTATGAAGCGCAGGTTGCTTATTACACTTCCTATATAAAGGGGCATGCAGATTATGAGTTTGTTGGTATTTTTGCAGACGAGGGGCTCAGTGGAACGAGTACCAAAAAGCGAGAGCAGTTTAATTTGATGATTGCGGATTGTAAGGCTGGCAAAATTGACATGATCATAACGAAATCCATTTCCCGCTTCGCAAGAAATACGCTCGATTGTTTGAATTTTGTAAGACTTCTCAAGGACTTAGGCATTGGGGTTGTTTTTGAAAAAGAAAATATCTTTACGCTCGATAGCAAAGGAGAGGTATTATTATCCATTTTAAGTTCGCTTGCGCAAGACGAGTCGCGGTCGATCTCTGAAAATTCTACCTGGGGCATCAGAAGGCGCTTTGAACAAGGGAAGTTGCATTTAAATCACACTAAGTTCTTAGGCTAAAGGACCCTAATGGCAATCTCATGATTAACCAGAAGCAAGCGAAAATAGTGAGGCGGATTTATCGAGAGTATCTTGATGGTAAGGGTGCTAATCGAATTGCTAAAGATCTAGAAGCTGACGGAGTACCAAACTGGAACGGAAAGTCGAAGTGGTATGACGGTACCATCAGGAGTATGCTCACCAATGTCAAATATTGAGTATAAAGTTTAGTGAATTAAGCTGGTTGGGGTGTAATCACCTTGAACAGCTTTTTTTATTAAGTATACTTCCTCACATAATATTTGAAAATCATATATCAAGTAGTCGAAACAAGTATTTTGCATATATATATATTTATTATTGGGTTTTAAAGCTTTATCAACAGTGATTCGACATAATCTGCGGAATTATATAGATATAACAAATATCCTATTTACACAATAAGCATATTTTATAAGAAGGGGAGCTTTAAATGAATTTATTAAATGATGTGAAAGTCAGTCTAAAATTAAGTATACTAATTGTTATTGCCTTGCTATCCATGTGTATTATAGGGTATACAGGGTATTATTATTTCCAACATTCAAATGAAGATCTTAACTCCATGTATGAGGATCAATTGTTGCCAGTTGCACTTATAAATGAAAATCGTTCTCATCTTAATAAGACTAATAGTGCAGTACTAGAACTAATGCTCACAACAGATGATAAAAGAGATAATGAACTGAAAAAAATTATTGACGAACGCGTAAAAGCTTTTAATGATAATTTGACAGAACTAGAGAAAATTAATTTAGATGAAAAATCAAAGACACAATTGAATGAAATAAAAACGGTTATCGTAAGATATCGCAACATCAGGCAACCAGTTATTGAATTGGCACTGCAAAATAAAAATGCTGAAGCATACGCATTATATGTGTCTACAGTAGAATCGCTATTTGATGAAGTTAATAATAAATGTATAGAACTTTCTGAATCAGCCGAACAAGTGGCGGCATCTTCAGAGGAACTGACTGCTAGTGCTCAACAATCAGCTCAGGCAGCAAACCAAGTAGCGGAATCAATCAGCGAAGTGGCAGTCGGTGCGGAAAAGCAAGTTAATGCTGTTAATCAAACAACAGCAATTTTAGAGAAAATTACGACAAGCCTTCAACAAGTGGATACGAATACTAATCTTGCAGCTGAGAAATCAACTCAAGCTGTTGAAAAGTCAAAAATAGGTAGCCTTTCGGTAATAAAGGCTGTCAACCAAATGACCAAGATCGAATAGACCGTCAATAATTCTGCGAAAGTCGTTACAAATCTAGGTGAAAGGTCTAAGGAAATTGGGCAGATTGTAGACACAATCTCAGGGATTGCTGGGCAAACAAATCTATTGGCGCTCAATGCAGCTATTGAAGCGGCACGAGCCGGAGAACAAGGTCGTGGTTTTGCTGTCGTAGCAGATGAAGTCCGTAAGCTTGCAGAACAATCACATGATGCGGCAAAGAAGATAGGTACGTTAATAAATGAAATTCAAGGGGATACAGATAAAGCCGTTATTGCTATGAGTGAAGGCACCCAGGAGGTTAAAATTGGGACAGAGGTTGTGACTACTGCAGGCCATGCATTTGAAGAAATAGCAATCTTAGTAACAGAAGTATCCAATCAAGTAAAGCAAACATCAGCTGTGCTTTTACAGATGGAAAGCGGTAGTCGGATAATTGTATCTTCGGTTAAGGAAGTCGATAGTCTCAGCAAGAAAGCATCTGGGGAAGCGCAGACCGTTTCTGCCGCTACAGAGGAACAGTCTGCGTCGATGGAAGAAATTGCATCATCCAGTCAGAGTCTTGCTAAGATGGCCCAAGATCTTCAGGAGGTTGTCAGTAAATTTCGTGTTTAGTTTTTAGTAATTCTATAATAAAGTGTCCTTTATGAATAATATACTTGCTGGGAGTCAGCGATAAGAAAATGTGCCAATTGGGGTGATTTTTAATCACCTTAACGGGATTTTTTTGATATTTTTACCAAATAATATTTGTTTTTTTGAGTATATTAACTATATAATAAACGAACGTACGTTTATTGAGGGGGTGATATTATTGTGAGTCGTACAATTTTGCACGTTGACCTTAATAACTTTTACGCATCGGTAGAGTGCCTTTATCGACCAGAAATCAGCGAACTAGGTGTATTATGAGTAAAGTATTTGTTGAAATCACAGCGAAGCACAATGTTAATGGGAACGTTCGACCCCTAACAATTAAATGGGAAGATGGGCGGGTATTTGAAGTTGATCGGGTTCTTGATGTTCGACAAGCGCCTTCACTTAAAGGTGGTGGTCTGGGAATAAGGTATACTTGCCGGATATGTAATAAAGAAGTCTATCTCTTTACATCGATTTTCAAGTTTAAAATAAGATTATAGATAAGATTGACATGGTAACATTTATATTGTATATTAATAGTGTAGGTACACGTTTTTAATAAAGAAGGAATTCACATGACTAGAGAACTTTATGCTAAGCTTGGGTCAAAATGTAATTGTATGAATATACGGCAAGCATCACTCGCTATTACACATGTGTACAATGAGTTTCTGGCTCCCAGTGGACTGTTGATCAGTCAGTATTCTGTACTAAAACATATCAATCATTTAGGTCCAATCAGTGTCAGTAATTTAGCGGTGAAAATGAGATTAGATAGAACGACTCTTGTGAGAAATCTTAAATTACTAGAAGACAGAGGTTTTATTTTAGATCTTGCTGCTACTGGTTCTCGTAATCGTCAATTAAAGCTGACGGATATCGGAGCCACAAGCTTAGCAATCGCCGAGCCTTTCTGGCTAGAGGCACAAAATTATCTAGAACAATATTTAGGTAAGGATGACAGAAAGACATTAACCAGTTTACTTTTAAAAATTGAGGCACTTGTGCCTTAATTTTTAAAAGTATAACGTGTAGATACACGATATATGAGTGATACAAACCTGATGGGAATTAATGGTTTGGCCACGTAACTATTTTATTACTGGAGGTAAGTGAAACAACCCAACAGTGTTTAAACAAACAAATTAGTGTTACTTCCAATAATAAAAGTGTTACTTCCAATAATAAATAGGAGTAAAATATAATGCCCGAAAAAACAGTGAGAATAGAATTGCATAGTGGCATAAGGCAAAAAAGCCGTAAAAAATAGATTAGAACTTACTAAGAAGAGAGGTTTTTCATGTTTAAAAAAAATGTTGATGAATTAACAAAAGAGAGTGTAATCGCTACTAAGTCTAAATGGTTGACGTTGGTTGCGACTTGCCTGGGAGTGCTGTTGCTTAATATCGACTTATTTATTATAAATGTCGCATTGCCTGCCATCAGTAATAACTTGCATGCCCCGTTGAATATTGTTTCATGGACGATTTCAACTTACGTATTAATGATTGGTGTCCTGCCAATAGGGTTTGGAAGACTTGGAGATATCTGGGGGCAAAAAAGATTATACCTGGGAGGTGTTATTTTATTCACCATCGCTTCTCTTGCTTGCGGCTTGGCAACAAATATCATGTGGCTTATTATATTTCGAACGATTCAGGGAGTTGGTGCTGCGGCTATTGCCCCAGGTACACTTGCGCTTTTAGTGCGTGTATTTCCCAAAGAACAAAGAGGTTTAGCAATTGGATTAAATGGTGGTATTGGAGGTTTGGGATTAATAGCTGGACCAGTTCTTGGTGGACTTTTGGTTCATGGAGATAATTGGCGGTGGATATTCTTTATCAATGTACCCTTAGGTATAATTACTATTTTATTAATTGTTTTATTTGTGATGGAATCGCGAGATGAAAAGGCGTCAAAAAGTGTCGATTGGTTAGGACTTGTACTGCTTAGTGGTGGCTTGTTTGGCGTTTTATTTGCATTTACCAGAGCTGACAGTAACGGTTTTGATTTAGGCTCTTTTTATTGTTTACTTATAGGTTTCCTTACTCTTTTTATGCTCATTGTAGTCGAGGGACGAAGGGCCAGTCCCCTAATTGATTTGTCACTTTTCAAAAATACAAATTTTACCATGCCATGTATTAGTTTGTTCCTATTTTCTATAGCCCTGTTTGGGTCACAGCCTTACTGGAGCCTCTTTATGCAAAATTTTTGGGAGTTTACACCGCTACAAGGTGGATTAGCTTTCTTACCCGCGACAGTGCTGATTGCTTTGTTACAACCAGCGGTGGGCATCCTTTGTCAACGCAATATGAAAAAATTACGTTATATTGTGATGTGTGGAGTCATTATAGTTGGACTCAGTTTCCTGTATGTGACCCAAATGGATAGTCAAAGTAATTTTGTCAACGGACTATTGCCCGCACTACTCTTGCGTGGCGTTGGGATTCCCATTCTCATGACATCGACCTCTTTGCTAATTATGAACTCTGTGCCCCCTGATAAAGCTGGTTTTGCATCTGGTATGTTAAATATGGCGAGAAATATTGGTACTGCGATGGGGGTTGCTTTATTAGGGCAGTTTTTTAGTTACGATGTCAGTCAAGGACTATTGCAACTGGGCAATAATATTCCTCAAGCTAAAATAGCGGACGCGCTGGCAATGGCCGGTCAATTTATGGTTTTTAATGATGAAGCCATAAAACCGTTTATATCAACCGTCATATTAGCAGGATTTAAAGGAATGGCCATGATTTGTGCTGTCTCATTTATTCCAGCCTTATTATCAGCAATTTTGATTAAAAAACATAAATCCTCATAATTTTAGATACGAGTAGTTTTAAAAAGTGATGCCTTAGATTAAGGAGGCTTATCTAAAAGATGAGTAAACGAGGGGAATTGAAACTATGTTGCGACTCTATGTATTGCTGGAGGCAAGGAAGTGTCTTAGTAACTGAAAGAGAATAATTATAATCATGATGAATTAAGAAAGAAGTGTGGAAAAATGACTTTATTAGCCGAGCAAATAAAAAGTGCAGCGTTGGAAATGGGATATGAAAAGTGTGGAATTATTAAGATTTCTCAGTTGAATGGATATGAGGATAAGCTTAGGGAAAGGATTGATCGCATTCCAGAAGCCAAAGGTTTTTACCAAAGGTTTTATCGCTTTACACATTTACAAGATACTCATCCTTGGGCAAAATCGATTGTCATATGCGTAAGAAGGTATGGAAAATATCATATTCCAGAAGAATTAAAAGGCATGATTGCAAAATATTATTTAGTTGATGCTCGAAAAGACGAGAACTCTAAAGATTTTCAAGATAGCCTAAAATTTGAGAAATATATTCAAGAGCTAGGGCTTAGAGCAGAAACTGAGCGAAAGTTTGGTTTAGTAGCACTGCGTTGGGCAGCATTGAAAGCTGGACTTGGAATAGTTAGAAAAAATAATTTTTTTTATACTGAAAATGGTTCATGGCTATATTTAGAGGCATGGTTGATTGATAAGGAACTTGAAGCTATAGAAGTACCTAAAGTTAGAACTTGCTCGGAAACCTGTAATCTATGCATAAAAACTTGCCCTTCAGCATCGTTATCACAACCATATACAATGAATCCTATGGCTTGTGTATCTTGTATAACTACATTTACAGGTAGGGATATGCCTAATGAAAAATACAGAGAACAAATAGGAAATTGGGTTTATGGATGTGATGCCTGTCAAGATGTATGCCCTATGAATAAAAATCGTTGGATGGAAACAGAAGAGTTTCCTAATTTGCAAGAATTAAGTCAACTTATATCCTTAGAAAAAATTCTAAAAATGGATTATTCCTTTTTAGAAGAGGTAATGCATCCTAAGTTTTGGTATATAGAAAAAGCTGATGTTTGGAAATGGAAAGTTAATGCTATTAATGCAATGGTAAATGACTATAAGGAGCAATATAAGGAATCTCTTTATGTTGCATGTAATGATAATAACGTCAAGGTAAGAGAAATGGCAAAGTGGGCAATTGGAAAATTGATCCTATAATTTTTATTATGAGAATGTATATACACTAAACACCAACTATAATAATTTAAAATGGTGTAAATGATTCAACAAAGAGTAAGGTATTAAAAAAATAAAGCAGAGGTGTTTAAAAATGGGTAATAAAGGTCCAGAAGTAGAAGTACCGCTAGCGTGTCGTGCTTGTGGTCATTGTGTCGCTGTATGTCCTAGTGGGGCTCTTGATAATATAAATACACCATTGGCTCACCAACTTGACTCAAATAAAAAATTAAATTTAAATGCTGAGGATGCTGAGCACTTCTTAAGGTCACGCCGATCAATTCGTTGTTATAAAAAGACTGCCGTACCACGCGAAGAGTTGCTGAAACTTGTAAATATAGCTCGCTTTGCTCCTACGGCTAGTAATTTACAGGGCGTATCCTATATGATTGTGGATGATAAGAAAGTACTAGAAGAAGCTATTGAGATTGTAATTCAATGGTTGGAAAATGATGCTTCACTTTGTAAAAGGCTTGCTAGTTATATAAATGCTTATCGTGAGGACGGTAGTGAACCCATCCTACGGGGCACGTCTAATCTTATTCTAACAACTACCGCTAGTGATTTCTCAGGAGGTCGAGAAAATTCTATTTTTTCCTTAGCTTATCTAGAATTGTATGCACCAACTCTTGGGCTCGGATCATGTTGGGCTGGAGTATTTGAAATATGCGCGCTTAGCGATAATTCTCCCCTGCTAAAATTGTTCAATATTCAGGAAGGTAAGAAAATAACTGGTGCAGTTATGGTAGGGTATCCGAAATATAGTTATAACAGGATAGTGGATCGAGATCCATTAGATGTTACCTTTTATAAACGATAAAATTCATGTGATGTAAAAATACATCAGAGGAGATGCAAATGCAAGTTAAACCAATCCCTGGTCGAGGACCTTGGCTACTCATGATATGTGCTGCTTTAATTATGTCGATCACTATGGGAGCTCGACAATCTACGGGACTTTTTGTTTCGTCATTGGTTCAGTCAACCGGTCTGAGCCTTGCATCAATCAGCTTTGCGCTGGCAGTGGGGCAACTTATCTGGGGGGTAACTCAGCCAATATTTGGCATTATTGCTGATAAGTGGGGTTCTTTTCAGGTCCTTGTTTTTGGTGCTCTGTTGATGGCGATAGGGATGGGGTTGACCCCTTATGCGACTTCGGAATGGGCATTGACTTTGATGCTAGGAGTGATCAGTGCAGCCGGTGCGGGAGCAGGGAGTTTTGCAATCCTTATCGGAGCGACTGCAGATCAACTGCCGCAGAATCGACGTTCTTTCGCCAGCGGTTTTATCAACGCCGGTGGATCATTGGGGCAATTTATCTTCGTTCCGTTAACGCAGATAATTATAGGGACTTTTGGCTGGGTTGTTGCGATGGTTACTCTTGCTGCGACATCACTCTTTACGATTCCCCTAGCTTGGACAATTCGTGGTAATGCGGAACTAAGAAAAACTGAGACCGCTCATTCATCCCCTGGAATGTATCAACAAGTCATTCAAGCACTGCGTGACCCAAGTTATCTGTATTTAAATCTGGGCTTTTTTACATGTGGTTTTCACGTTGCTTTTCTAGTTACTCATCTACCAGGAGAAGTTGCTTTATGTGGACATTCTGCGGTTGTATCAGCCACGTCCATCGGGATTATTGGCTTATTTAATATCGCCGGAAGTCTTTTGGCTGGATCGCTAGGGAATCGCTATCGTATGAAATATATACTCGCCGTTATGTATGAGAGTCGCGCAATTATGATCGGACTATACCTTCTCGCTCCTAAAACAGAGATTACCTTTTATATCTTTGCCGCCGCGATGGGAGTCACTTGGCTGGCGACTGTGCCACCGACTGTGGGACTGATTGGTAAGCTCTTTGGTTCTCGCTACTTGGCAACTCTATTTGGACTGACAATCATGATCCATCAAGTTGGCGGATTTCTAGGTGCTTGGCTCGGTGGTGTTGCAATGGATCATTATGGCAATTATATGTGGATGTGGTACGTAGATATTATATTGGCATTATTGGCAGTAATTGTTAATCTGCCAATTCGCGAAGAAGTAGTCGTTACAGATGTACGTAATCATTAAATAAGAAAGCATTAGCACTAATTAATAAACAACAAAGCAGTTGTATTAAGTCTACAATAATAAAAATTAGAAAGTCTAATGAAAATGGTAAAGTATTTAGGGGTGTCGAAAACCTTTATATAAAATGCCTATTTTGCGAATTAGTATCACCTTGCGATCACAACACATGTGGAATCAGTAGCATTGATACAGCGCAAATAGCCAGTATTGGCGGGATGCTGCAGGTTTTTGATAATTTTTAAAGTGTGCAAATATGTTTACATAGAACAAACTTTTTGGGGCGAACACCTGTAGGGTGTCGGAATTGCTAAACAAATACACGAAATTATGTACAAATACACGGAATTATGGAGATATTCGTGTAAAGGTATATGGTTTCGTGTATTTTTGCGACACCCCATAAAATTTGGAAGTTTTTTATGCAATTTACATTGAGCATGAAGTTGATGAAGACAGGTACCGTACGTATGCCTAATAAAAAATTAATCGCCTGCTGTCTTTAATATAGTCCATTACATGTTACTGGTGCCATGTTCACAAAGGTTACATTTTTGTTTAAAATTAATCGAGGTGAACCGTATCATCTTTAACGGTACAAAATGCAATTAATATCTATGGACGGGAGCTCGGAATGGCTCGCCTCCACAATGTAAATTCGGAATACTTATGAAGCCACGAATTTCGTGGCTTTTTTGCTTTGTATGGTTTTAAAACGTTCCGGGTAGCTCCACAAACTATATGAAAATCATTGATGAACTTGATTGCAGTCGCTTTGAGCAACTTTAATATAAAGACGATTTAGTACCGTCCCCATTGACTCGCTCTAAGATAAAAAAATTGACTTGGAGTGTAAAAGGTGTATACTTAGGAAAAGAGTAATAACTATCTATAAACTATTACTATTGAGAAAGGAATGATATTGATATGAGCGAAAATAAAATTTGGTTTGTAACCGGCGCCTCCAAAGGAATGGGACTAACGCTTGTGAAGAAGCTGTTAGATCAAAACTACCAAGTGGCAGCAACCTCCAGAACTGTTGAAGAGTTAGAAAAAACAGTAGGAAAACATGCTCGTTTCCTACCGCTCCAGTTAAACTTGCTTGATGAAATCAGTGTAAAAAAAGCAATTGCTGCTACGATAGAACATTTTGGCGGACTTGATGTTGTTGTTAATAATGCTGGTTATGGGCAGGTAGGTCCTTTTGAAGAAATTTCAGATGGACTTGTGCGAAAAAACTTTGATGTAAATGTCTTTGGCACATTCAATGTCATTCGTAATGCCTTACCTCAATTACGAAAACAGAAATCAGGATATATTTTTAATCTTTCATCCATAGCGGGTTATTATGGGTTTCCACTGGGTGCCATCTATTCTGCAACTAAATTTGCCGTTGATGGAATGAGCGAAGGATTAGCACAGGAAGTAAAACCATTTGGTATTAATGTGATATCGGTAAAACCAGGTATGTTCCGCACTAAATTTCTTGATCCAGGTTCCTTAAGTGCCAGTGAATCAAATCATATCAATGATTATGAGACAGTGAGAAAAGAGCAGGAATCAGCATTGAGCGAGTATGATGGAAAGCAACTAGGAGATCCTGATAAGGCAATGGATCTTTTAATTCATTTAAGTAAGGAAGAAAATCCCCCGATACATTTTTTTCTGGGAGCAGATGCTTACGAGGTGGCAAATACCAAAATCGCAAGTGTGCAAAAAGACATAAACGAATGGAAAGAATTAGCGGCTTCGACTGATTTTTAGGACGAAGGAACACAAAGAGAAACTTTGCAGATCGTGAATTTGCTGAGGTTTTTCTTTGTTGTGAACAACAGTTATAACATGGATGTTGCTCATAACTAAATCATCATTGCTTTTCTCCTATATTGTTCGGTAGAAGTTGTACATACGATTCGGTACGGCTCGCCTCCACCATCTCCTATTTTTTTTGCTCAGCCCAATTATCTAGACCTTTTCCTCTGATTCACCATGCATGCCGGACGCTTAAAGCACCCTTCACGAATACCCCTTGATCCATCGAGATATTAGCTCTCTTGGCTTTACTGCCAATGCCTGAGCTTTTCACTTAGGAACGTGTCGCATGTTCGCTCAGACTTTGGTTTGGGCGATTTTTTTGTTGGGGGGCGCGGAGTTAATGAGATTTGCGTAAAAGTATAGACAAATATACGAAAGTCAGATGGATTCGTGTAAGGGTATGGGGAAAATGATATCCCCTTAAAAAGTGATGGGTTTGCGTATGATTTATCTGTAAATTCCTTCTGTGGATACCGGAAATTCCGCTACATTACGAAATGACGATAATAAAATCATAATATGGATACGATCGACGCAATTTCCTAAGGTATTATTTTTATACACTATGTGATTTTTGGTTTCTATGTGGCCTTTGCTTGACACTTACATATGAGTATAGAAAGGCCTTGGAGATAAAAGCCTAGGCACTATAAAATACTAGGATAACGCCTGAGGGGCTTTAAGACTCCGACAATAATGGAACTTTTATGTTCAAATTGTCTTTTAGTTTAAAGGATTTTATTACCATTTATAGAAATTATAATTATATCAGAATATTTTCTTTATATTTTTTATCGAAAGGGAATGATGGTAGCAATATGAGTAGGATCAAATTACTTACGGAGCATGAGATCAACGATTTCGTCAACATAGCGTTTAATGCATATCCAATAGTATTTGGTAGTAGTGAAGAGAATAAAAAGAAAATTATCAAGAAGTTTACTGAAATACAGAGAGACAATCCATTACAAAATTTTTATGGCCTATATCGCGATGATCACATGTTTGGTGGAATGCAGTTGCATGATTTTATCATGAAGTTTTTATCTGTTAAGATACCACTGGGCGGAGTAGGATCAGTATCTGTAGATTTTCTACATAAAAAGCAAAATGTATGTAAAGAGCTAATAATCTATTTTTTGACACATTATCGAGAACGTGGATATAGTATGGTTGCTTTATATCCTTTTCGTCCTGATTTTTATAAAAAAATGGGATTTGGATATGGTGCAAAAATGAATCGTTATAAAACAAAACCTGCTTTTTTGCCTGAGGAAAAAGCTAATAGACAGGAAATGTACCATCTCAGCAGAGAAAATATAAATGAGATAGTGGAATGCCATAACCACTTGGTAGACAAAACACATGGCATGATTAAAAAAACTAACATCATGGTTGGCAGAATGTTTGATGACCCGGAAAATAGAATGGTTGGTTATAAAAAAGATGGCAAACTATGTGCTTATTTGCTTTATCATTTTGTGAGTAATGATGACAAACGGTTTTTGATCTACGATATGTATATTGAAGAAATAATCTATGAAAATACGGAAGCACTGAAGATTGTGTTGGCTTTTTTACATAGTCAGACGGATCAAGTAAGAGACATAATCATAGACACAAATGATGAATATTTTCATTATCTGCTCAGCGATCCCCGCAATGGCTCGAATAATTTTTTAGCCACATTATGCCATGAAAGTAATCGTCAAGGTTTAGGTATTATGTATCGTGTAGTTAATGTGATAGAAATATTTAAATGTTTACACCTACATAATTTTGGCGGGCAAGATTGCAACATGAAATTAACGATTAACGATGATTTCCTAGCTTGTAATACCACTAGTGTAATGATTCGATTTCGTCAAGGAATTGCCGAAATTAACACGATAGATGCCTATGAAGTAGAAGTATCTATTGATATTTCCGAGTTTTCTTCCTTATTAATGGGGACAGTTAATTTTAATACTCTTTATAGCTATGGATTAGCTAAAGTATCTGATTCAGGATATGTTGGGATTATTAATAAAATATTTACGACTGATGAAAGACCAAAATGTACAGTGAAATTTTAGGAAGAGATATTGCTAATAAAGGCGCTAATCGAGTAGAAAGAAAACAATGGCCAATTCCCTTGCTTTTGTGGAATCAGTAGCATTGATACAGCGTAAATAGCCAGTAATGGCGCCCTGTCCCAGGTTTTAGCTGATTTTTAAAGTGTGTAATTATGTTATCATAGACCAGACTTTGGGGGGCGAACATATGTAGGGGGTCGGAATTGCTATACAAATACACGTAATTATGTACTAATACACGGAATTATGGGGGTATTCGTGTATAGGTATATGGTTTCGTGTATTTTTGCGACACTCCATAAAATATGGAAGTTTATAAATGTAATCCACATTGGGTATGTAGTGTGGGTGGAAAAGAACAGGTTGAAGGAATTCAATATTTCCAATCAGAGGTTGAATTTATAAATAAGATTATGGGTATCGCAACTTGATATTCTGGTGTTGGATCGGGTAGTTTTTGACTTTATGAAAATTTTGCACCAGAATACTTGTTCTATTTGTTGTTGCCAATCGAATGAATAGTTGATAATATTGGTATATAATCAATGTTCGAGGGGGATTTAGAGTGAGTATAATGAAAATAAATGGAATAAACTTAAATGTTGAAATACAAGGGAGCGGACATCCTTTAATACTTATTCATGGAGTTCAAATGGATAGTACGCAGTGGAAATA
>Ga0209123_1001038_pt1 | contig 29856 bp, 20 predicted proteins | sample BarGraIncu00431A_FD_184500 | JGI IMG/M metagenome (GOLD analysis project Ga0209123, IMG submission 184500) | Arctic peat soil microbial communities from Barrow, Alaska, USA - Barrow Graham LP Incubations 004-31A (SPAdes) (version 2) | ecosystem: Environmental > Terrestrial > Soil > Wetlands >... | reverse complement strand
AACAAGGCTCCAAAGGGGCGTTCTCACATACATGGTGGGCACTGTAGGATTTGAACCTACGACCCCTTCCGTGTCAAGGAAGTGCTCTCCCCCTGAGCTAAGCGCCCATGTCTGCGGCAAGCGCAGTGTTGGGTATTGTACCGACCCTTCACCGCGCGCGCCAGCCCCCGAAATGCGATGACCACAGCGGCGAAGTGCTGCTTGCGCGGCCGTGGACGCTTCGCTATCCTACCCCTTGCGCTTTGGCGCGTGCGGACGTGGCTCAGTTGGTAGAGCACAACCTTGCCAAGGTTGGGGTCGCCGGTTCGAATCCGGTCGTCCGCTCCATAGATCACCCGCCGATGGCCGGGACCGATAGGCTCAGGGCCCACGGATCCGGCCTTCGTCTTTGAAAGGCGTCGGCCACGGCGCACCGGCACGGCGATGTAGCCAAGTGGCAAGGCAGAGGCCTGCAAAGCCTTTATCCCCGGTTCGAATCCGGGCATCGCCTCCAGGGAACGCACACGGGCCCGTCAGCTACGAAGCTGGCGGGCCCGTTCTGTGTCTGGAACGCGCGAGGGTCAGTCGGAGATCTCCCGCCACACGCCGCCGAAGGTCTCCCGCAAAGAGCTGAACGCCTCGATGACCTTGGGGTCGAACTGCGTTCCGGAGTTCTTGAGGATGATGTTGCACGACTTCTGATGCGGGACCGCAGCCTTGTAGCAGCGCGGCGACCTCAGCGCGTCGTACACATCGACCACGCTCATGATCCGTCCGCACAACGGGATGACTTCTCCCGCCAGACCGTCGGGGTAACCCGTTCCGTCCCACCGTTCGTGATGCGATCGCGCGATCAGGATCCCCATCTCGACGAACGCGTTGTGCGGGTACTCCTTCATGACCGCCTCAAGCGTCGCGGCGCCCAGGACCGTGTGGGTCTTCATGATCTCGAACTCCTCGACGGTCAGTCTGCCCGGTTTGAGGAGGATGTCGTCATGGATGCCGACCTTGCCGATGTCGTGAAGCGGTGAGGCGTGGATGATGTTGTCGATGAAGGCGTCGTCGACCGTTTCCGCATGTGGCGCCCGACCGCGCATCTTCTCGGCGAGCAGACCACACAGGATCTGGACATGCTCAAGATGCCTTCCCGTCTCGTCGTCACGGGACTCGGCGAGCTTGGCCAGGGCGAAGATCGTGGCCATCTGAGAGTCCGCGATCTCCTTGACCTGCTCCCGCACCAGGGTCTGCAACTCGCGGTTGTACCGCTCGACCTCGACCTGCAGACGCCGCAGGCCGAGGTGCGTCTCGACGCGGGCGCGCACCTCGTCGAACTGGAACGGCTTGGTCACGTAGTCCGCTCCCCCGGCAGCGAAGGCCTTGACCTTGTCCTCGGTCTCGCCGAGAGCACTCAGGAAGATCACGGGGATGCCGCGCAGCTCCGCATCCGCCTTCAGACGGCGGCACACCTCATACCCGTCCATCTCCGGCATCATGATGTCGAGGAGGATCAGGTCGGGCGGCTGGCTCGCGGCGGCCCTGAGGGCCGCCGCCCCCGACTTCGCCAGCCGCGTCCGGTAGCCCTGTCCTTTGAGCATCCCGGAGAGAAGCTGCAGGTTGGCCGCAGTGTCGTCGACGATCAGGATGTCACCACCGGTCGCATCGGACGCCCCCACGCTCTCAACGACAACGTCCGTCTGGTCGTTCATGAGTCCTCACCTCCCGGGAGTGTCGCGAGGATCGTGTCGGCGTCGAACCTCTCGGCGAGGTCGCGCAGCGATGTGGCGAGCTGTTGGTCGGTCCGTCCGACCTCGTCCGCCAACTCCAGCACGGCGTCGAAGTCGGCGCTGACGGTGGCCCGCCGGATGCGGTCGACCAGATCCTCCGGGAGCGCGGCGAGCGCCTGTGCGCTGAACGCGCTCCCGGTCTCCGGTTCGGACGTCGCGGTCGCCTCCTCGTAGACATAGTGCACGCCAAGGAGCTTCGCGATCTTGTCGAAGAGCTCGCTCTCGTGGAATGGCTTCCCCAAGAACTCGTCGACCCCCGCGTCGAACACCCCTTGCCGCATCTCCTCAAAGGCGCTCGCAGTCACGCCGATCACCGCCACGTCGGCGCCGCCCGGAGTCGCGCGGATGCGCCGCGTGGCCTCGTAGCCGTCCATGACGGGCATGCGCATGTCCATCAGGATCAGACGCGGATGCCACTCCTCGTACTCCTCCACGGCAGCCTTGCCGTCGGAAACGGATCTGACCCTGAACCCGACCGCTTCCAGCAGCTGGACGAGCAGCTCACGGTTGTCCGGATCGTCGTCGGCGACCAGGACACGGTACCGCGGCTCTCCGGGGCGCAGCCCTGCGACATGACGCCTGTCAGTGCCGGCAGCGACCGCTTCCTCCGTGGCCTCTTCGATGGCGATGTCGAACCTGAAGACACTGCCGACGCCGAGCTTGCTTTCCACTGCGATCTCTCCGCCGAGCAAGTGCACGAACTCGCGGCTGATCGCCAGCCCGAGGCCGGCGCCGGTCTCCGCCGGCCGCGCGGCTGCGACCTGCTCGAAGTACTCGAACAGCCTGCCTGTGTCCTCGGGGGCTATCCCGCGACCGGTGTCCTGGACTTCCACCAGAAGGCGAAGCGTGCCCGCCTCGTCGCGTCGGACCCTCACGCGCAACTCGACGCTCCCCGTGTCCGTGAACTTTACGGCGTTGCCGAGCACATTGACGAGTATCTGACGCAGCTTGTTCTCGTCGGTCACGATGAACCGGGGAACCTCGTCCGAGCACACGACGCGGAATTCGAGCCCCTTGGCCTCGACTCGCAGGGCGAACAGCGAGTCCATCTCGTCGAGCAGGGAGTGGAGTGAGAACGCCGTCGGATGGGTCGAGATCTTCCCGGCCTCGACCCTCGACATCTCGAGCACATCGTTGATGAGCGCGAGCAGGTGCTCGCCGCTGCTGTTGATCGTGTCGAGCTGCTGTCGCTGACGCTCGGACAACCCCTTGTCACGCCTCATCAGCTGCGAGAACCCCAGGATGGCGTTGATGGGGGTGCGGATCTCGTGAGACATGTTCGCGAGGAAGACGGTCTTGGCAGCGCTCGCCCTCTCCGCAGCCTCCTTGTCGATGCGCAGCTCCTCGGCTTGCCTGAGCTCCGTGATGTCACGGGCGAGAGACATGACGCCGACCACGGTGCCGCTCTCGTCCACGAGGGGTGTGTTGTTCCACTCGCACAGGATGGTCCTGCCGTCCTTCGTGACGTTCTCGTTCGTGTTGAACCCGCTGGCCTCCCGCTGCAACAGACGCTCGAAGGCCGCGTCGATCCCAGACCGGTAGGCCTCGGGGATGATGAGTTCATCCGCACGGCGGCCGATCGCCTCTTCGCGGCTGTAGCCGAAGATCGCCTCGGCCGCAGGATTCCACTCCCTGACCCGGAACTCCGTGTCCCACTCGACAACGCCCAGCAGCGTCTGCCCGACATGGAGGGCGAGCTTCCTCTGTGAGGCGCTCAGCGCCTCTTCGGCAGTCCTCTTCCGCTTCATCTGTCGTCTGATCGTCAAGGCCCACGCCAGGGCGATCAGAAGGAGGACCGCGAGGATGACGATCGTCGTGAGGTAGTTCCTCGCGTCGATCTGACCCTGCGTCTCGAACACGCCCACCGCGGGCGCCCAGTCGGCGATGATCCTCGCGTAGGTGCCGTCGGCCTTGATAGTCCGCAGGGCGCTGTTGATCTCCTCAAGAAGCGTCGTGTTCCCCTTCCGGACCGCGATCGAGGAGTTGGACGATCCGATAGGGTCACCGGCTGCCTTGATGTTCCCGATGTGATCGGTGGCAAGGACATAGGATCCGACTCGGTAGTCCACGACAACGGCATCGATGGTCCCGGCACTCAGCATCCGGAACCCTTCGAGGAAGCTGGGAATGACCGTCAGCGGGATCTGCCCGTCCTTCTCCAGGAGTTGCTGGGGCAGGCCCCCGGATTCGACACCCACTCTCAGGCCGTGAAGACTCGACACCCCGGAGATGCCCGTCTGACTCGCCCGGACGAAGATCGCGAAATGCGACTCCAGGAACGGCTCCGAGAAGTCGTAGATCTTCTTGCGCTCGGGGGTCGCGTTGATCTGGATCAGGGCGTCGGCTTGGCCCGTGGCAACAAGCGCTTGGGCTTGCTTCCAGTCCATCGCCCTGATCTCGACGGGTCGTGACATGTGCGCCGCGATCGCACGAACCAAGTCGACCGCGAGTCCTGCGGGCGTGGTGCCATCCAGGTAGACCACCGGAGCGATGTTCTTGTTCCCGAGGAACAGGAATGTGCCAGGGCTGCGTGGCTGGAAAGTCGATTCGATCGACGCGGTACCTGACGCGAGGGTCGACGCCTGCGCGAGCGCCCGCGCGGGCTGCGCTGCAGGAAGGCAAGCGGCTGCGACCGCGACGGCGGCGACCACAGAGGCCAAGAACGCCTCGGATACCCATCCGTGTCTCACGATCCCTCACCCCCTGGCAGTACTGCGAGGATGCGCTCGGAGTCGAATCTCACGGCCAGGTTGCGCAACCCCGTGGCGAGCGGCTGGTCGGTCCGTCCGACCTCGTCCGCCAGCTCCAGCACGGCGTCAAAGTCGGCGCTGACGGTGGCCTGCCGGATGCGGTCGATCAGATCGCCTGAGAGTGCGGCGAGCGCCTCGGCGTTGAACGCGCTCTCAGTCTCCGGTTCGGGCGTGGTGGCCTCCTCCTCATACACGTAGTGTGCACCAAGGAGCTTCGCGATCTTGTCGAAGAGCTCGCTCTCGTGGAACGGCTTCCCCACGAACTCGTCGACCCCCGCGTCGAAGACCCCTTGCCGCATCTCCGTGAAGACGCTCGCGGTCACGCCGACCACCGCTACGTCGGCGCCGCCCGGCATCGCGCGGATGCGCCGCGTGGCCTCGTAGCCGTCCATCAAGGGCATGCGCATGTCCATGAGGATCAGGCGCGGATGCCACTGCTCGTACTCCTCCAAGGCGGCCTTGCCGTCGGGCACGGACCTCACGCTGAACCCGACCGGTTCGAGCAGTTGGACGAGCAGCTCGCGGTTGGTCGGGTCATCGTCGGCGACGAGGACCCGGTACCGCGGCTCTCCGGGGCGCAGCCCCACGACATGATGGCCTTCAGCGCGCGCCGCGACCGCTTCCGCCGCGGCTTCCTCGATGGCGATGTCGAACCTGAAGACACTGCCCACGCCGAGCTGGCTGTCCACCTGGATCTCCCCGCCGAGCAGGTGGACGAACTCGCGGCTGATCGCCAGCCCGAGGCCGGCGCCGGTCTCCGCAGTCCGGCCCGCGGCGGTCTGCTCGAAGTACTGGAACAGCCTGCCCATGTCCTCGGGCGCGATCCCCCGCCCGGTGTCCGCGACTTCCGCCAGAAGGCGAAGCTCGCCCCCCTCGTCGCGCCCGACCGCAACGCGCAGCTCGATGCTCCCCGCGTCGGTGAACTTGACCGCGTTGCCGAGCAGGTTCACCAGGATCTGGCGCAGCTTGTTCTCGTCCGTCACGACGAACCGGGGCACCTCATCCGAGCAGCTCACGCGGAATTCGAGCCCCTTGGCCTCGGCCCGCAGCCCGAAGAGAGAGTCCATCTCGTCGAGCAGGGAATGGAGGGCGAACACGCTCGGATGGGTCGAGATCCTCCCGGCCTCGACCTTGGACATCTCCAGCACATCGTTGATGAGCGCGAGCAGGTGCTCGCCGCTGCTGTTGATCGTGTCGAGCTGCTGGCGTTGGGTCTCCGACAGCCCCTTGTCGCGCCTCATCAGCTGCGAGAAGCCCAGGATTGCGTTCATCGGGGTGCGGATCTCATGGGACATGTTGGCGAGGAAGGCGCTCTTCGCCGCGCTCGCTGCCTCGGCCCCCTCCTTGGCGATGCGGAGTTGCTCGGCTTGCCGACGCTCCGTGATGTCGCGACTGACAGACAGGATGGCGAGCTGCCCCTCATAGTCGATGAGCTGGCTGCTGACCTCCATCGGTACCCGCGCGCCACCCTTGGTGATGTGCACGGTCTCGAAGACGGCGCCGCCGTTCTTCATCAGCGCTGCGATGCGCGCGGGAGCCGCGGCGGACTCGCCGGGAGCATCGACCTGCCCTACCGACATCGTGAGGAACTCGTCACGCGAACGGCCGATCACCCGAACGGCCGCCTCGTTCACCTCAAGGATGCGGCCCTCCGGATCGCAGATGTAGGCAGGGTCCCTTCCCGAATCGAACAGCGTGCGATAGTGCTCCTCGCTCAGCCTCAGCGCTTCGCGTTCGCTGGCGAGCTGCTCGGTCATGGAGTCGAACGACGCACCCAAACGGGCCAACTCGCTGTTGCCATGGAGACCCGAGCGTGCCTCGAGGTCGCCTGCGGTCGCTGCGGCGAAGCTGCGCGACAGCTGGTTGACGCCCCTCGTCACGGTGAAGTGCAAAACGACACCGATGCTCAAGGCAGCGAGGACCGCGAACAGCGAGAGAGAACCAGCGTCCAGGTACGCGCTACGATTCGCCGCCTGCAGCCGCAATGAGAGGTCGGACACCACGAAGAGGACGCCCGTTCGGAGCCGGAGACCACCCGCCCGTGAGTCGAGGCTGACGGGGTAGTAGCCTCGGATCGTCGGACCCACGCCGACAGTGGTGAGCCGGCTCGAGTCAGTCTGCAACGACGCCTTCGCCAGGCCGGTGTCATAGTCCGCGATGCTGGAGACGGATCTGCCCTGCCAGCCCGATTCACTCGCGATGACCACTTTGCCGGCATCGTCGACGAGCAGGATCCTGTCGATGCTCGGATCGAGCGCGGCAACCGCGATGCTCTCCTGCGCCCTGACGGTGTCGCTGTCCGCCATCGACGAGTCGACGCTGCCCTGAAGCTGCACCATCACCGTCGCCAACTGCTCCTGCCCGATCCGCAGCGTGTCACTTCGCGCACGAACCAGACGGTCGGCGAGGAAGAACCCCGTCGCGACCAGCGCGAACAGGCACAAGGTGAGCGGGATCACGACGCGGAGGCGGTAGACTCTCACTGTCCGGCCCCCTTTTGCGAAGCAAGTCCCAGGAGTGGTCTTGGATCCACCGGACCACCGATCACACCGGCCTTCAGCATGACGTCCGCGAGCCTCTGCGCAGGAGCGAGGATCGCCGGATCGTTCCCACCCAGCAGACGGTCGTCCTCGGCTTGGCTCGGGATCTTGAGCCCTTCGAGCGAAGCCAAGAAGGCCTGCGGCGTGACATCCTCGCGCGCAGCCATCCGGCGCAGGGCGTCCTCGGGATGAGCATGGTAGTAGTCGAGAGCGCGGTACCACGCGCTGGTCAGGTCGGTGACGATCGTCGGCGACCCGTCGAACACCGTCTCGCGTACGACGAGCACATCGAAGATCTCGTTGGGGATTTGGCTTGAGTCGAAGAGCACGCGAGCGCCTCGCGACAGCAGTCTGGTGCGCACCGGCTCGAACGTGACGACGGCGTCCACCGCGCCCGACACGTATGCTTGCTCGTGCTGGTCCACGGGGATCGAGATGACGGTCACGTCCGAAGGGGACAGACCGGCGTGGTCCAGCGCGCGACTCAGCATGTACGCGCCGAGCGCACCGCTCTCGACACCGATACGCTTGCCTCGCAGGTCGGCGAGGCTGCGCACACCCGGGCGAGCCATCACCACGTCAGCGCCGTTGGAGACGTCCATGACGAGGATGATCCGGATCCCTATCCCGTCGTGTTCGAGCCTGAGCGCTTCGTCCAGCGTGAGCGCCGCGATATCGATCCTCCCGCCTCTGAACGCATCAAGCACGGTGGTCGAAGACGGCAGTTCGCGCAGCCGGATCACGCTGGGGTCGAGGTAGCCGAGCTCCTTGGCCAGGTAGATCGGTTCGTATCCGGGCCACACGTTGGTCGCCAGATCGCTCCGCGCGGGCGCGGAGGCGCATCCCGCCAACCCGACGGTCCCGAGCGCGATGCAGAGAAGCGAGGCTGCGAGTCGTCCAGCTACCCGGACGGACATCACGTCTTCTCACCTCCCGGCAGTGCCGCAAGGATCCGGTCGGAGTCGAATGCCCCGGCCAGGTTGCGCAGTGCCGCCGCGAGCTGATGGTCGGTGCGCTCGACCTCGTCCGCCAGATAGAGCACGGCGTCGAAGTCGGCGGCGACCGTGGCCCGCCGGATGCGGTCGACCAAGTCACTCGGAAGTGCGGCGACCGCCGCGACGGAGAGGGCGCCGACCTCCTCGGGTTCGGGTGTGGCGGCTTCCGCTTCATAGACGTAGTGCAGGCCCAGCCGCCTTCCGATCTTATCGAAGAGCTCGCTGTCGCTGAACGGCTTCCCCAGGAAGTCGTCCACCCCCGCCGCGAACACCTCATGCCGCATCTCAGAGAAGACGCTCGCGGTCACGCCGATGATGGGGACGTGCGCGCCAGCGGAGGTCGCGCGGATGCGCCGCGTGGCCTCGTAGCCGTCCATCACGGGCATGCGCATGTCCATCAGGACCACGTCCGGGTGCCATGACCGGAACTCCCTGACGGCCTGCTTGCCATCGGACACTGCCTTGACGTCGAACCCGACCGGTTCGAGCAGCTGAACGAGCAACTCGCGGTTGTCCGGCGCGTCGTCGGCGACCAGCACACGACGTCGCTGCTCTCCGGCCTGCAGGCCGATGACGTGGCGCTCCCCAGCACCCGCTGCAGCCGTCTCCTCGCTCGTCTCTTCGACGGCGACGTCGAAGCTGAAGACACTCCCCTTGCCCACCTCGCTGTGAACGGTGATCTCGCCTCCGAGCAGGTGCACGAACCCGCGGCTGATCGCGAGCCCCAGACCGGTTCCGCTCTCGGACCTGCGCCCGGCACCGGCCTGTTCGAAGTACTGGAACAGGCGGTCCAGCTCTTCGGGAGCGATGCCCGGACCGGTGTCCTCGACCTCGGCCAGGAGGTGGAGGGCTCGGCCTTCCTGGTGACGGACCCCGACGCGGAGCGTGACGCTGCCCTTCTCGGTGAACTTCACGGCGTTGCCCAGCAGGTTGACGAAAACCTGCCGCAGCCGGCTCTCGTCCGCGACGACGAACCGGGGGACGTCGCGGGAACGGATGAAGTGGAGCGCGAGCCCCTTCTCGTCGGCCTGCACGCTGAAGAGAGTCTCGAGGTCGTCCACGAGGGCGTAGAGGTCGAACGCTGTGGGGTTGAGTGTGACGCGTCCGGACTCGATCTTGGCCATCTCCAGCACGTCGTTGACGAGCGCGAGCAGGTGCTCCCCACTGCTGTTGATGGTGTCGACCTGCTGTCGCTGACGCTCCGACAGCCCTGGATCGCGTCTCAACAGCTGCGCGAACCCGAGGATCGCGTTCATGGGGGTGCGGATCTCGTGCGACATGTTGGCCAGGAAGCCGCTCTTGGCGACGTTCGCCGCCTCCGCGGCCTCCTTGGCGATGCGGAGTTCCTCGGCCTGCCGGCGCTCGGTGATGTCCCGGGCCAGCGACATGCCGCCGACCACGGTGCCACTCTGGTCCACGAGCGGGGTGTTGACCCATTCGCACAGGATCGTCCGGCCATCCTTCGTGGCGTTCTCGCCCGTGCTGAACTCGCTGGCCTTCTGTTGCACGAGATGATCGAAAAGGGCGTCGATCTCGGGCCGGCGCGCCTTGGCGAGGATGAGATCGGACGCATTGTGGCCGATCACCTCCGCGCTGCTGAACCCGAAGATGGCCTCGGCCGCCGGGTTCCACTCCGTGACCCGGAAATCCGTGTCCCATTCGATGACGCCGAGCAGCGTCTGCTCGAGGTGGAGCGCGAGCCTCTGCTGCGAGGCCCTGAGGGCCTCCTCTGCAAGCTTGCGCTCGATGATGTCGCGGCTGACCACGATCAGCCGGGTGATGCGGCCGGTGTCGTCGCGCACCGGGACGAGGCTGGTATCGAGATACCAGTTCCCGGCAGGCCGCGTATACGCTTCCTCGTAGTGGAGCGGCTCACCCTTCTCGATGCAGCGACGGAAGTTGGGCAGAGCCTGGGCGACCTGCTCCGGCCGCACCACGTCTTCGAAGTACTTGCCGTGCGCGGCCTCGTCGGACACCCCGCCGACACGCTCCGCTGTCGCGTTGATGCCGGCGAAACGGAAGCGGCCATCGTCGGTGACGTCGAACACGAAGAGCGAATCGGACACGTTGTCGAAGATCTCCCGGTACTTCTCCTCACTCACGCGGAGAGCTTCCTCGGCCTGCTTGCGCTCGGTGATGTCGCTCATGACGCCGGTCAGGCCGACGACTCGCCCTTCTTCTATGAGTGGCCGACTGGACGCACGCACATAGCGGCTGCCGCCTTCCGTGTGCAGCAGCCGGAACTCGTGTTGTTCCGATCGACCCGCCATGGTGCGCTCGAAGACGACCGACACGGAGGGCTGATCGTCCGAGTTGACGAGTTCACTGAACGGTTGACCGATGATCTGTTCTGGTGCCAGCCCGCTCAGGCTGTGTATCACCGGGCTGACGTAGGTGACCTTCCCCTCGACGTCCAGGCTGAAGATCACGTCGCTGATGTTCTCCACCAGCGAGCGGTAGCGGGCTTGGCTGTCAGCCAGACTCCGACGCGCCTCTTCCAGATCCTCCAGCATGTTGAGCAGCGCAGCGGATCTCTCTTCCAGGTAGCGTCGGCTCGCTTCGGCTTCCTCCAACTGCTGACGGAGTTGGGGGTAGTAGCTCTTGCGGATCGAGCGTTCGCCCAACCCGATGATCTTCTCGCGCAGCGACGGCGCCGTATCCTCAGGTTCAGAGTGCCGCTTCATACAGCCCCTCGATCTCTTGCACGCTGACTCCCCGTGGATTCGTGGCAAGACATGGATCGTTGAACGCGTTGGCGGAAAGCTGAGGGACGTCTTCTCTGGTGACCCCGAGCGTACCGATGGTCGTGGCTATGCCGGCATCTTCGCGCAGCCTGACGATGCCCTGCAGCAGGGCATCCCGGCGCTGCCGGGGCTTCACTCCGCTCACGTCGAGTCCCATCGCGAGCGCGATCCGGTCGTAGCGTTCGGGGACGGTCGAGTAGTTGAAACCCACCACGTGATTCAGCAGGAGCGCATTGCACAACCCGTGCGGCGCATCCAGCAGACCGCCGAGGCTGTGGGCCATGGCATGGACCAGTCCCAGGCTGGCATTGGAGAACGCCAACCCTGCCAGCAGGCTGCCGAGCATCATGTTCTTGCGATACCTCATGTCGTCGGGATGCTGGATCGCCGGGACCAGGTTCTCTGCCAGCAGGGGTATGGCTGCCAAAGCATCCAGATCGGTGATCGGCGAACTGGCGTTGGAGACGTAGGCCTCCATGGCGTGGACCAGCGCGTCGATGCCGGTGGCGGAAGTCAGCCCGGCCGGCATGGTGGTCGTGGTTTCGGGGTCGATCAGCGAGACGTCCGGCACCACGGTCTTGCTGATGATGGCGATCTTCACCTTCCGGGCCGTGTCGCTGATGATGGCGAATTGGGAGACATCAGCCGAGCTCCCCGCGGTGGTGGGGATGCAGATCAGCGGCGGACCGGGCATCGGGACTTCGTCCACGCCCTCGAACTTCAGGACGTCCATCTCGTTGGCGTGGGCGATGCCGATGCCTTTGGCGCAGTCGATCGGACTGCCGCCGCCCATCCCGATGATGATGTCGCACCCGTTGTCCCGGTAGGACCGAACGCCGGCGGCTACCTCGTGATCCTTGGGATTGGGCGTAACGTCCTGAAACACCTCCCAGGATATGCCTTCGGCATCGAGCGAGCCGAGCACCTTCTCCACCCAGCCAGCCCGGACGACACCGGGGTCGGTGACCACCAGCGCCTTCTTGGCGCCGAAGTTCTTCGCGTAGTGCCCGATCTGGGCCATGGCGCCAACGCCGTAGACGAACTCCGGCACGACGAACTTGCGCAGATCCAACGCGGCTTCAGGATTCACGAGGGTTCTCCCCCCTTCCGGCCAGCGCTTCCTCCAGTTCGGCGATCCGGTCCTTCAGCTCTTTCATCCTGAGCTCACGACCGACCACCACTCTCTCGAACCTCTCCAGCTCCTCGTTCCGCTTTCGCAGTGCATCTTCAGCGCGCTTGCGCTCGGTGATGTCCTGCACCATGGACATCACCCCGAGGACCGTGCCGTCAGGCTGCTTGAGCGGCGTATTGGTCCAGTCGCAGATGATGGTGCGACCGTCCTTGGTCGTGTTCTGGTTCACGCTGTGCGCCGAGGCGTCTCCGGCGAGCAGCCTGCTCCAGATGTCATCCACCTGGGGTTGCGCCTCAGGGGGAACGATCATCTCATACGGATGCCGGCCCTTTGCTTCGTCGAAGGTGAACCCGAAGATCGCTTCCGCTGCCGGGTTCCAGGTGACTACGCGGAACTCATTGTCCCAAACGATGTAGGCGATGGGCATGCGGGACACTTCGAGTCGCAGGCGTTCCTCGCTCTTCTGCAGAGCCCCCTCTGCTCGCTTGCGTTCGGTGATGTCGTGGACGACCGAGAGGACGCACGCCTCGCCTTGGAGATCGAACGTCCGGGCGGAGTCGATGACCGGGACCAGGGTGCCGTCCTTGCGCCGGAGAGTCGTCTCGAAGTCGGTGACCTCGCCGGACTCGGTCAGACGCCGGATGAACTCGGTGCGGCCCGCGGGATCTGCCCAGATCGAGAGCTCGTCGGTGGTCTTCCCGACGGACTCGGCGCGAGCGTAGCCAAGGAGCCGCTCGTACCCCTCGTTGACTTCCAGGATCGTCCCATCGCTGATCCGCGTGATGCTGAGCAGGTCGGGAGACCCGCTGAAGGCGGCTGCGAACTTCTCCTCGGACTCCCGCACCTCGCGTTCGGCCCGCTTGCGCTCGGTGATGTCGTGGCCGATGACGGAGACCGCGACGATGTTGCCCGCATCGTCGCGGATCGAGGAGAGTGTGAGCGACACGTCGACCAGACTGCCGTCCTTGCGCTTGCGCTGTGTCTCGAAACCCGAGATCCGCTCTCCCTGGCGCACGCGCTCGACCAGCTGCCTCGGCTCGCCCTCGCGTCCCGGCGGCGTGAGGACTCCCACGTCCGTCCCGATCATCTCCTGCGCCGAGTAGCCGTACAGGGCCTCGGCAGCGGCGTTCCAGCTCGTCACGACATCATCGAGGTCCTTGGTGAATATCGCATCCTGCGACGAGGTCACGATCGCGGCGAGGCGGGCCACCTGCGCCTGCGCCTTCTTGGCCTCGGTGACGTCGTGCGCCGCGACCAGCACTCCCCGCGGTTCTCCGGCCGCATCGCGATACACGGTCCCGCTGTAGAGCACGTCCCTCGTCTCCCCGGACGCGCGCTTGAGCGTCAGGGGGAAGTCACGAACGACGCCCTTCTCAAGGACGTTCTGGAAGCCGGCGCGCGCCTCGTCGGGCTCGGTGAGGTGGCTGGTGAAGTCGCTGCCGATGAGGCGATCGCGCGGGATGCCGGTCTCGTGTTCGGCGGCTTCGTTCACGTCCGTGATCTTGCCGTCGGGACTGATCGCGATGAGCGCATCAGGGGCCGCCTCGATGATGCTGCGGGCGTAGCTGGCGGCCTCGCGCACGCCCTCCTCCGCCTCCGCCCGCTTCTGCCTCTCTCGCAACGCCTCGATCCCATACGCAAGGTCGCCCGTGAGCTCCGTGAGCAGCGCTCTCTCCGCAGCGTCGAAAGCGTCCGGCTTCTCAGCGTAGATCGCGATCGTGCCGAAAGCAGTCCCATCGGAGTCGAGCAGAGGGAGACTGATGCTCGATCGGTAGCCGCGCTGGAGCGCCTCGACCCTCCAGGGCTCGTATCTCGGATCGGTTCGGATGTCCCGCACTGCGACCGGTTTGCGTTGCCGGACGCTCCTGCCCGACGGCCCCTGGCCGGTCGGCCCCGTCCCCCAGCTCATCTGGATGTGCTCGACGTAGCCCCCGTCATCCCCCGCCCACGCGACCGGTCGGATGGACTTCTCCTGGTCGTGTTCGACGAAGCCCACCCAGGCCAGCGGGTAGCCTCCTATTTCCACAGCCACTCTGCACACGTCTCGCAGCAGCTCTCCCTCATCGGAGGCGTGCATGAGTGTCTGGTTCGACTCGCTCAATGTTCTGAGCACGCGCGTGCGCTCCCGGACCTTCGCTTCGAGTTGCCTCTTGGAGTCGCGCAGTTGCTTCTCCGCCTTCTTGCGCTGGCCGATCTCATCGGTCAGGAACGCGTTCGACGCGCTCAGCTCGTCGTACGCCCGGCTCAGCCGGGTGTAGTTGTGGATCTCGTTCTTGAGCACAAGCGCTGCATAGGTGAAGAAGGCGCGCAGCTCCTCTTCGGCCTCGCGCGCGGGCATCATCATGTCATCGACCTTGAGGACGCCGACGACCTCCTCGCCCACCAGCAGCGGGACCGCCAACGCATACGCCTTCGTGAACTCGGGAGTCAGCATCTTCGTGTCTTGGAAGGCGTGCGCCGCCTCGATGGCCCGCCTTGTTTCGAAGGCCTCTGCCGCCATCTCGTCATCGATGGTGCCCGACGTCCTAGCCTTGCCATAGGCGTCCACGGACTCGAACTCATCATCTATCCGATAGTGGATGACGACGTTCGACCCGCCGATCGTGTCGCAGACGAGCCGCGCCATGGACTCGACCGCATTCTCGAGGCCCGCCGTGCTACCGAGCCTGTCGATGAGGTCGACCACCAGCTGGAGATACGACTTCTCCAGAGCCAGTCTCTTGGCGCGCTCCCGTAGCTTGTCGAGTTCAGCACGCGAGATGTTGACCATCTCGGGCAACGCGCTCACCCCGCTCTCTGGACGATCGCCCGTTGCAGGACCGCCTCGAGATTGTCGAGCGTGGTATCGGTCCACCGGATCGGCAACCCCACGAGTTCCCCCGCGCGCTCCGCTTCGGCCGTGAAGTCACGCGAGCACGGCGTTCTCACGCACAGCAGATACTTCCGGTCGGCTTGGAAGATCTCGCGGATGACCTCGACGTTGGTGGTCCCGAACGCCTTGGTGATGATGTAGCGCCAGCGCCTCGCCCACTCTTCCAGCAGGAAGAACGCACCGTGTTCGAGTTCCTCCGAGAACCGCGCGTGCCCGAGGAGCATGTCGACGCAGTTCTGGCCCTCGGTCCTGATCGCGCCGGCCTCCGCGAGCATCTGCTCCATGAGCGGATGGCAGCAGCCGTAGAACACGATGATGTCGCGCCCGCGGTGCTTCTCGAGGGCGCCCGTCAGGCCCGCGGAGAGCTTGTCCATTTCGCAGTGAAGCGCCGAATCGAGGAAGAACGTGTCCAGGGGCCACGCGTTCTTCTCGATCAGGAACCCGATCTCGCGACGCAGGACACCACAGCCGAGGAGCAGCATCCTGTCTTCGGTGGCCATCGCGCGTCCCTTCAGTAGGAGCCGAACTCGTACGCCGCTTCCAGCATCGTCCGGATGTTCTCCTCGGGGATCGCCAGCGGCATGAGCAGGGTGCCGAACAGGAACTTGCCCCCCGGCATGCCCGCGTCGATAAGCCTCCGGACCTCGTCGCGGATCTCGCTCCTGGACCAGTCGATGAGCGGGATGTCGTTGATGACACCGCAGGTGAGCCCGCGGCCGGCGATGATCTCCTTCGCCGGGGCGATGTCGTCGAGTGGGCTCAGGTAGTAGACCCCGATGCCGGTCTTCTCGAGCACGACGTCGATCACTCTGTTGAACCGCGCGCTCCCGCAGTAGTAGACGACGCCTTGCGATCCCACGGCCTCGATGTCCTTCTCTATCCACGGAAGCGCTTGCTCGGAGAAGAACTTCATGGGCACGATGTCGGTCGAGCCGAAGGGGTTCGCATACAAGAGCACGTCGGCCCCAGCGTCTCGGTAGGCACGCGTCTCCTTCACGAAGAACTCGCGGCACTTGTCCAGCAGCGCGTCTCTCACGTCGGCCGGACCGAGGAACAGCAGCTCCATCCACTTGTCCATGCCCATGAGGATCGCCGGCAGCGCCATGGGCGCCGTGATGTATGCGCAGATAGGGTAGCTGCCGCCCACCTCGGCGCGCAGGATCCGCAGACATTCCCGCTCCTCGCTGAAGGCTGGGCTGGCCGAGATGTCGTCGGGAATCTGGAGGTTGGCGATGTCGTCGTAGTCCTTGATCACGAAGTCGGCCACGTTGGGTGGGCCGTCGTCGGCGTACAGGATCTCCCGGCATCCCAGCAACTCCGCTTCCTTGCCGACGTAGAAGAGGCTCCAGACGTTGTCGTAGCCGTACTTCTCGCGCATCGTGAGCTGCCCCTCGGCCACGTGCGCGCCCTTGGAGTAGTACTCCTTGAGCGACATGCCCAGCTCTCCGGCGCCCTGATCGAGGAGATTGCAGAAGACGGGGATGCGGTCGGACTTCTCACCGTTGATCGCTGCGACCAGTCTGTCCATCCCGGTGATCATGTGCGCACCTCCTCGGCGAGCTCAGCGATGACCCCGGCTGCGGTGACGCCATCCTCGGCCCAAGCGTCGGCCTGCACCGTCTTGTAGAGCTCGTGGTCGAAGCGATAGGGGGCCCCTCCCACCACGATCTTGATTCGGTCCTCGAGCCCCCGCTCCTTCAAGATCCTCCGAACGCCCAGGGATCCGTTGGATCCTCGCGCCGTGTGGACCATCATCGCGGAGATCCCGATGATCGAGGCGCCGTGGGCGACGGCCTCGTCCACGAAACGTTCGGGCGGGACGTTGACCCCCAGGTCCGTGACCTCGATCATGCGCGCCCTCATGCACCCGATGACGATGCGCTTCCCGAGCGAGTGGAGGTCCCCCTCGGCGGACCCGATGACGACGCGCCCGGCCACCTGCGGAGCCTGCTTGAACTTCGGGATCATCTCCGCGACCACCGAGTCCGCGATCTGAGCGGTCATGTAGTGCTGGGCCAGACTGGTGTCGAAGGCCTCGCTGATCGACTTGATCATCTGGTCCATGGCCGGAAGGACGACCTTGAAGACGATGTCCTCCGGCGTCATGCCACGCTCGAGCGCCTGGTGGACCATTTCGAGAGCGCGGTCCCTATCGGTGTCGAAGATCGCCTCGTTGTAGTGCCTGATCGTCTCTTCGACCATGCTCTCGTCGATCATGCTGGCTCACCTTCTGTGATCCGGGTCTCTCCGGCTGGCTCCAGGTACAGGTTCTCGACGAACCGATCGTCGAATGCGGGTACCTGGGCCAAGTTCAGGAGCCGTGCCCTCGTACGCAGCCGCTCCACGGCGGCCCCTCCTTCAGGAGCGAACAGCAGGAGCTCACACCCGGCCAGCGCCGCGTTCCCCCACAGTCCGAACCTATCGGGAGACAAGGTGCCGGGCAGGAGGCCGACCTGTTGCGCGTTGGCCACATCCAGGAAGCGTCCAAAGGCCCCGCAGACGTAGACGCGCTCGAGGGCGCTCTGAGGCACCCCGGCCTCTTCAAGAAGGCACTGCGTGCCCGCGCCTATGGCGGCTTTGGCGCGCTGGAACGCGTCGACGTCGCGCCTTCTCAACACGAGGTCCGGCTCCCCTTCGGCGACCACGACGCCGTCATCGCCGACCTCCGGCGCGAAGTTTCCCGTCCTCTTGAGCCGGCCGTCCCTGACGAGAGACGCGACCACGTCGACGAGCGCGGAACCGCACAGTCCTCGAGGCGCCTCTCCCCCGATCACATCGCAGGCGAAGGTACCCGACGCATCCCGCGGCATGGCTCTGTACACCGCCCCGGCCTCCGCAGGCACGCCGAAGTCCGTGCCGCAGCTCTCGAACGCCGGCCCACCGGGAGTGGAGGTCACCCACAGTACGGTTCCGTCCCACACTGCTATTTCTGTGTTGGTACCGAGGTCGAGCAGGAGCGTCTTGCCGGTCCCCTCGATCATGCCCGTCGCCAGCACGTCCGCGAGCAGGTCTGAGCCGACGAAGCCTGCCAAGGGTCGCGCGACCTCGACCCGCGCGCTCTCCGGCAGGCCCCATGCGCGGACCCACGCACGCGCGTCGGACACATGACAGTCGATCTCCCGCGCCCAGTTGTCGGGCTCCAGGAGGGCGTCGTAGCCGCACTCCGTCAGAAGCGCGAGCATCGCCGAGTTCCCGACGATGACGACACGACACACCTCCGATCGATCGAGGTGCTCCCTCAGCAACACGTAGTCGATGGCGTCACCGATGGCGTCCCTCGCGACGCGCCCGACGCCGGCGGCGTCTTCCCCCGTCCACGACGCGGTCCCCAGCCGGGACAGCACGTCGGCACCGAAGGTCGACTGCGGGTTCGGTCCCAGGCATCCGCCGAGTCCACGACGTCTCGACAGGTCCCACACGGTCACGCGTATCTCCGTCGTGCCGAGATCGACGGCGACGCCGAGACCCGCTGAAGACGTGCGAATCCCGCGCGGCTCAGACGGCAGGGGCACGGGAGTGTACTCGTCTTCGCGAAGGTCCCGCCACGCGATCGCCGCGTCGACGATCTCCACGGTCACGTCGCCGACCGGGGTCATCTGACACGCGAGGCGTATCCCATGTCGCGCCTGCTCGGGGGTCAGATACCGGCGCTCGGCAGTCGTGAGATCACCGGTGGCCCCCTCCGTGACGCGGACCCGGCAACCGCCGCACCTGCCCAGCCCTCCGCAAGGCTGCCGGACCCGGAACGACGTCGGGCGCAGGATGTCCGCCAACGAGCCCCCGAGGGCGAAACGCAGGCGTTCAACGCCCGCATCGGTGCGTATGCAGAGCCCGGGCACGATCCGCGCCCCCTACCTGTGCGAGAGTGCCGCACCGACCCTCGGCACCGCCCGCCCGCCTCTTGGCGTCGCACGGGCACGTCGAGCCGGCTTCTCTGCCAAGTGCCACAAAGCGTACATCCCCCGATTCCTGCACGACGACGCAGGGCGCGGCGGCGAGGGTGCGACGCTACTCGTCCCAGCGGCGGAACAGGTGGTGCTCGACGCCGATCTGGTCGAGCACCTTCCCGACCACGAAATCCACCAGATCGTCGATGCTCTGCGGCTTGTGGTAGAACGCCGGGCTCGCGGGGACGACGACCGCTCCCGCCTCGGCGAGGACGGTCAGGTTGCGGAGATGGATGAGCGAGAACGGCGTCTCACGCGGGACGAGGACGAGCGGGCGCCGCTCCTTGAGCATGACGTCGGCCGCACGCTCCGGCAGGTCCGAGGCCAGCCCCGCTGCCACGGAACCGCAGAACCCCATGGACGCAGGGCAGACGATCATGCCCTCGGTACGCGCTGAGCCGGATGCGGCCGCGTCGAACAGGTCGTCCTGCGCGACCACCTTCAGCGGAAGGTGCGGCGGGAGCTCGAGGAAGCGCAGCACGGCAGCCGACGCGGCAGCGGGTGCGTCGGGCAGCGCGATCGGAGTCTCGAAGGCCATGACCTCGCGGCCGACCTTCGTCACGACGAGCGTGACGCCCATGCCCGCTGAGAGCAGCTGCTCGACCAGCCGGAGCCCGTAGACGGAGCCGGAGGCCCCGGTGATGGTGACGAACCAGGTCTTCATGTGGTTCAGCTCCCTATCGGACGAGCCGGTCGACGAGCACTCCGGCGAAGGCGACCACCGCGACGAATCCGTTGACCGTGAAGAAGGCCGTGTCCAGATGCGACAGGTCGTCCGGTCGCACGATCATGTTCTCGTACGCGAGCATCATCCCCGCCGCGACGACACCGGCGTAGTACCACACGCCCGCGCCAACGAGCCAGCCGCCCCAGGCGAACAGAACGACGGTGAGGACGTGGAGAACCCTGGCTGTCATCAGGGCACGGGCGATGCCGAAGTCCGCCGGCACCGAATGCACGTCGTCGTCGAGGTCGCTCTGATAGTCCTGCGTGGCGTAGATGATATCGAAACCGGCTGTCCAGATGGCGACCGCGGCGCCCAGGACCCACGGCGCGAGCGCGGAGACGCTGTCCGCCACGCCGGCCCAGCCTCCGACCACACCGAGCCCCAGACACGCCCCGAGCCAGAAGTGCGCGAAGGGGGTGAACCGCTTCAGGTACGGGTAGACGACGAACATCGCGAGCGGTACCGGCCACAGCCAGTGCGTGATCGGCGCCAGGTTGTACACCGCGACGAGGTACGCCGCCAGCATGAGGATCGAGAAGGCCCACAGTTCCCAGGCCTTGATGAGCCCCGACGGAACGGCACGCCCCGCCGTTCGCGGGTTGCGGGCGTCGATCTCCTTGTCGATCGCGCGGTTCAGCGTGAAAGCGACCGCCCGCGCGCCGACCATGGCGACGGTGATCCACAGGAGCGCGGACCAGGTCGGCCAGTTGGCCAGGGTGACCCACGGCGTCGGTTGCGGCGCGGGCGCGGGATAGATGGCCGGGACGGCGAACGCGACCGTAGCCGCACCGTAGACGGCACCCACGTAGGCGTAGGGCAGAGCGAAGACCGAATGCTCGAACTTGACCAACTCGGTGAGTATCTTGAGCTTGCCGGGCTTCGGTGCCGACGTGTCGCTCACAGGCCGAGGCCCTTCCACAGGGCGTCGACGCGTGCCTTCACGTCGGGGCTCATCTCGAGCGCATCGGGCCACCCACGGTCGTGCCCCTCGTTGGGGAACGGCTTCGTGGCGTCGATGCCCATCTTGTAGCCGAAGGACTGCATCGTGCTCGAGTGGTCGAGACGGTCCAACGGACCCTTGGTGATCAGGATGTTGCGGTTCGGGTCGACGTTGTTGAAGCAGCGCCATGCCACCTGCGAGTAGTCGTGGCAGTCGACGTCGGCGTCCACGACGATGACGAACTTCGTGAACATCATCTGCCCCATCGACCACGCGAAGTTCATCACGCGGAAGGCCTGCCCCGCGAACTCCTTCTTGATCTGGAAGATGGCGCAGTTGTGGAACACACCCTCGAGCGGCAGGTCGTAGTCGATGACCTCGGGCATCATCGCCTTCACGACCGGCAGGAACAGCCGCTCCGTGGCCTTACCGAGGTAGCAGTCCTCCATCGGCGGCTGTCCGACGATGGTGGCCGGATAGATGGCGTCGCGCCGCATCGTGATCGCTTCGCAGTGGAACACGGGGAAATCGTCGGCAAGTGAGTAGTAGCCGGTGTGGTCGCCGAACGGCCCCTCCCAGCGCGTCTCCCCCTCCTCGACGTAGCCCTCGAGGATGATCTCGGCGTGAGCCGGGACCATGAGGTCGTTCGTCACGCACTTCACGACCTCGACCGGTTCACCGCGCACGATGCCGGCGAAGAGGTACTCGTCGATGATCGGCGGGACCGGCGCGGTGGCGGAGAAGATCGTGACCGGATCGGCACCGAGCGCCACGGAGACCGGCACGCGCTTCACGCCGGCCGCGAACTGCTCGCGCATGTTCTTCGCGCCATCGTGGTGCTCGTGGATGTGCATGCCGGTCGTCGTGCGGTCGTAGACCTGCATCCGGTACATGCCGAGGTTCAGCTTGCCCTTGAGGTTCGCCGTGACCACGACCGGCAGGGTGATGAAGCGCCCGCCGTCCTGCGGCCAGGTCTTCAGGATCGGAAGCATCCCGAGGTCGACGTCGTCGCCCCGCAGCACGACTTCCTGGCAGGGGGCCTTCTTGATCTCCTTGGCTCCGGCGGTCGCGAGGTCCTTCAGCCCCATGAGGACATCGAGCTTGCTCTTCATCGAGGCCGGCATGTCCATCGGCAACATGTCCATCAGCTTCTTGCCGACGGCGTCGAGGTCCTTCCAGGTGCCCGTTTCGGCATCGACCCCCATCGCCCATGCCATGCGGTCGTAGGAGCCCATCAGGTTGGTCGCCACGGGGATCGTGTAGCGGCGACCCGTCTCGCGGTCCACAGGGTTCTCGAAGAGCAGGGCAGGGCCCACCGCCTTGCTCACGCGGTCGGTCACCTCACCGATCTCGAGGACGGGGTCGACCTCGGCGGCGATACGCCTCAGCTGCCCCTTCTTGTCCAGAAGCGCCATGAACTCGCGCAGGTCCTTCACGGGCATCGTCTACTCCTTGGCGGCTGAACCGGACCCGACGGGGACCAGTGGCTTTGCGGGTACAGCGGCGCCCTCGGCCGGTCCGCCATCGGGACCCGTGCGACGCTTCATCGGATGATAACGCCCCACGAGCCACGTCACGACGGGGGCGAGCAGCGCCGCGGCCCCCAGCCCGGTGAGCTGGATGAGGTCGAGGTCGTACTTGAACCCCATCACGAGGTCGGGGATGAACCAGGTCACGCTCGCGCCCCAGTACCACAAGTACCAGGCCACCTGCAGGCCGATCGTCGCCTGCACGACAAGGATCGTGGCTGCGCCGAGCGCCAGCCAACCGGGAAGGTACTCGCCTTTGGCGCGTCGCGGCGTCGTGCGCGTCGCCAGGTAGATCTCGGCGGCCACGAGCGCCGCGACGAGCCCGGCGATCACGGCATCGGTCATCCGCCCGTTGAGGAAGGGCTTCAGGAACTCCTCGGCGTTGAACGACGACAGCGACCACCGGTATCCGTGGACGACGAAGAAGAGGCCGTCGTAGACGAGATAGTACGCGGCAGTGCCCGCGAGCGCGGAGACGAGCGCGCGCCACGACAGCACGCCCACCGCGACGATCGCGAGCACGCACAGGGCGGCGAGCGCGAGGGCCATAGGCAAGCGCGCGGTCCGCTCGCGCGCCAGGCGCGCGGCGGTCGCGTCGTCGAAAGCGGCGCGGGCGCCCTCGACGGTGAACAGCTTCGTGTTCGGCTTCGCAGATGGTCCGGTCACGGCCGCGGTGTACGCGCCGAACGCGGCGACCTGCTGTGCGGTGAAGCGATCGGCCCCGCTGCGGGCCCGCGCGGTGACGTCGAGCGGCATCCCGGTCGCATCACGCGGCGTCGGCAGGTCGGCCAGCAGCGCCACCGTCGGCGCCACTTGGTCCTGCGTGCCCTCGCCCGTGCCCGGCTTCACGTCGGGGCCGGCAAAGACAGCCGGGACTCTCGTGACGACGTCCTCGGGGCCTCCGTGGCCGCCCGTGTCGATGTGGCCGTGATCGGACGTCACGACGAAGGTCGTCTCGGGTCCCTCGAGGGCAGTGACGAGTCGCCCGAGGTCCCGATCGACCCTCAGCGCTGTGTCGCGATACTCCTTCGACGCGCCACCGGAAGCGTGGCCGGCCTCGTCGACGTCGGGGAAGTGCACGACCACCAGGGTGGGGCTGGCCTCCGCGGACAGCCGGATCGCGTTGTCCACGATGCCGCCCGTCATGTACTCGCCCTTGGTCCAGTCGCGCAGGAACACGTTCCCGGTACGCCTCACACCGAAGAGCGTCTCGAAGTCGGTCGGCGCAGAGATCACCGTCGTACGGTCGTCCGCCAGCGCCGTGTCGATGAGCGTCTCGACCGGCACCCGCCCGGTGAACCAGTTGGTCGTCACGCCGCTGATCCGCTGGGGCGCGCCGGACAGCAGCGTCGTCCAGTTGGGGAACGAGAGTGACGGCTGGGACGTACGCACGACCGCGTCGAAGCCGTGAGCGCGCAACGTGTTGAGCGTCGGCATCGTGCGGGATACGTCCTCGCGCAGCCCGTCGATGATCACGTACACCATGAGCGGCTGCCGTCCGTACGCGAGCATATGAGGTGACGGCGCCTCCCCCGCCGGCAGTTGCGCCTTCGCGTAGGGGCCGCGGTAGTCGACGACCTGGTTCCAGGAGTAGTTCGCGAGCGTGTACGCCCCGTACGCCACGACGAGACAGGCCACCAGCCCCGCCGCCAAGGCGATCCACCCACGCGTCCTCATCGAAGCGCCTCCTCCAGGTCGTCGAGCGTCAACAGGCAGGGCACGTCTTCGGCGGTGAGCCCGACGCCATGGCGGTCGATGAGCACCGGTCGCAGTCCGGCGGCGCGTGCCCCGAGGACGTCGGAGTAGACGTGGTCGCCCACGTGCACGCAGCGCTCGGGGCGGACGCCGAGGCGCTCACACGCGAGCTCGAAGATGCGCGGGTCCGGCTTGTGGAGTCCGACGACCGCGGACGAGACGATGGTGTCGATGAGCACGCCGAGTCCGAGGCCGTCGAGGATCCCTTCGAGGCGGGTGTCCCAGTTGGAGATGATCCCGACCTTCACACCACTCGCCCTCAGACGCTCGAACGCGGGAGCGACGTCGTCGTAGGCTCTCCAGCGCGCAGCGTCCCCGAACGCGTCGTAGACGGCGTGAGCGAGCGTCGAAGCCGCCGACTCGGGTATCCCGAGGCGGCGGCACAACAGCACGTACATGCCGGTCCAGACGTCCGCGGCTCGCTCGTCGCTGGTCCAGAAGGTGTCGTCAGTGCGATACCGGTCCTCGTAGTACTCGTCGACGAGCGGCAGGATCCCGTCGATCTCCTCGAGGGAGTGGATGCGGCCGGATGCCAACAGTACCTCCTCGCAGACGTGCCCCACCGAGGGGTACGCATACAGGAGTGTGTTGCCGACGTCGAAGAAGACGGCGTCGTAGCGCCCGGCCATCGCGCTAGTCGAGGTAGGTCGCGACGTCGGTGCGCCGGACGATCGGTTCCGGGACCTCGGCCGGGTGGCCAAGGAGCACCAGAGAGATGATCTCGCGGTCGTCAGCGATCCCCAGCAGGTCGGCGAGCTTGTCGCGGACCCAGAACGAGAACGTGATGTTGCAGCAGCCCAGCCCTTCGGCGAACGCCGCGAGCATCATGTTCTCGATCGCGCAGCCGGTCGCCAGAGTGTCATTGATGCGCGTGGGTTCGTCTTCCGCCACTGGGACCGACACCACAACGACCACCGGTGCGCTGCCGAGGTTCGCGAAGAACCGCTCCGCCGCCTCGTAGTCGGCCGGAGGCAGCAGATCCAGGTACTCCTGCAGGTGCACGGTCGACAACGCCGTGACCCCGCACACAGCGTCGCGGGTCGCACCGCTCGTCACATGGAAGTGCCACGGCTGAGCGTTGGCGACGGACGGCGCGGAACCCGCCGCCGTGATGAGGCGCTCGATCACGGCACGCTCGACCGGCGCGCCGCTGAACTTGCGAATCGAACGGCGATTCATGATCGCCTCGAAGACTTCCATGGTTTCCCCTTCGGCCGTGCTGCCGATGCGACGATGGTACCCCATGGATAGTCCGCGACGCACCCCGGAATGCCCGGGAGCTTCCCGTGTCGATCAGATCGCGGATGCAGCCGGCTGCACGCGTCGCTTGGCCAGCCTGACGCACGTGCCGCCGGCGGGGCTACCGCCGAACTCCACGGCGTCCATCAACGCGCGCATGAACAGCACGCCGCGTCCGCTCGGCGCGAACACGTCAGCGGATGCGGCAGCGACACCGTCGAAGCCGCGTCCACAGTCGCTGACGACGATCTCGACCCGATCGTCGAACGCCGCCACTTCGACGCCGATCTCGTCGAGCGAGCCGCGCGGAGATCCGTGTCGCACCGCATTGGCCAACGCCTCGCCGGTTGCGACCTTGATGTCGAACACGGTCGACTCCGGCAATCCGAGCGGCGCCAGCATCGACGTGATCTGCGCGCGTGCGTCAGCCATCAGGCGGGCGTCAGCCGGAATCTCGAACGAGCGGGCCCAGAGCGGTTCGCCCTTCTTGGAGGGCGGCGTCAGTCCGGCCAGAGCAGCCTCGACAGAATCGGCCGTGAAGACCGACGGCGCTACGCCGATCAGGCCGGAGAGCTCCAGGATGCGCGCCACGTCGCGACCCGCCCCCGCGAGCAGAAGGGCGCCCGAGATGGGCTGAAGCCGATGGTCGGCCCATACGAGGAGACCGAGCGCCGAGGAATCCAGGTAGTCGACGTGTGAGAGGTCGAGGACGATGGTCCGGCAGCCCTCGGTGATCGCGCCGTCGAGGGCCTCCCGGACCAAGGGAGCGCTGACAGCATCGATATCCCCCATCAAGCGTGCCACGCAGGTGCCTGAACCGAGTTGCCGCTCTAGTGTGATCACGTGCGCCGGCTCCCTTGACGACCGCGGAGTGTGTTCGCGGGGACTCTACCCGTTGTGCCTGTCGCCCTCACGCAGCGTGTCGGACTCCTCCCCGACGATCCGAATGGCGAGCGCGGCCGCATCGTCCCGAAGCGGGCCGGCGCTGTGCGCCTTGACCGCCTCGAGCAGAAGGTCGAGGCACTCCCTCGCCGAGCCGGCGCGGCGCAACACGCGGCGCACCCGTCCCTCGCCGAACAGCCGCGTGCCCCTTCGCGCCTCGGTCACGCCGTCGGTGTAGAGCAGCAAGAGGTCCCCGGTGTCGAGGTCGAGCGTCCGCTCCTCGTAGCCCACGTCGGCCATCGCGCCGAGTAGCGGGCCGGTCGCGTCCAGCCGCTCGATCTGCCTATCGGCCGCCCGCAGGAGCAGAGCGGGCGGGTGTCCGCCGTCTGCGAAGGTCAGGCGTTCGGAGTCCCGATCGAGCATGCCCACCCACATGGTGACGATGTCTGCCGGGTCGCCGGTCGCGGCGATCTGGCGGTTCAGTTCCTTCAGAGCCGCTCCCGGTCCCGCGCCCGCTCCCACCAGCCCGCGCAGCGTGTATTTGACCATCGACGTCTTGGTGGCGGCGGCCACACCCTTCCCGCACACGTCACCGATCGCGAGCACGACGCGACCATCATCGGCGGTGAAGACGTCGTAGTAGTCGCCGCCGATCTCGGCCTCGAGACCGGAGGGCAGGTAGAAGCTCGCGGTCTCCAGCCCGGGCAGATCGGGCAGCAGCTCGGGCAGGATCGACCCCTGGAGCACCGAGGCGACGCGGTGCTCCTTGCCGTAGAGAGCGGCGGTGTCGATGGCGAGCGCAGCTTGGGAGGCGAACGTGAGGAGCAGCTCGACGTCCTCGCCGGAGAACGCTGACGCGGACTTGGCGTAGACCGCCAGCACCCCGATCGGGCGGCCGCGGGCCATCAGGGGAACGGCGAGCAGCGACTCGAACCCCTGCCCGGAGGCGATGTCGGCGAGGGGCGTCGAGCGGGCGGAGAGGTTCCCGTAGGACAGTGGCATCCCCAGAGCGAACACCCGTCCGGGGACGTCCTCCCCCGGCTTCACGCTGAAGTGGAGCATCTCCGGTGCGGCGACGCCCCGCGCCAACGTGGTCGCGATGATGTGGCGCTCGACGTCGTAGGACATGAGCGCCACCGCGTCAGCGGACAGGATCTTCTGGACGACGTCGAGGACCCGGTTCAGGACCGGCCCGATCTGCAGTTCCGAGGAGACCGCCTGGCTGATGCGGAACACGGTCTCGAGGTTCGCCGCACGAGTGCGCGCCTGCTGCAGCAGGTAGGCGTTGCGGATCGCGAGCGACACCTGCTGCCCGAGCGTTCCGGCCACCGTGAGCTGTCGCGCGGATGGATGCCGCCGCCGTGTCCGATCGTGAAGGACCAATGCGCCGCGCGCGATCGAGCCCTGCATGATGGGGATGAGCAGCGCGCTCCCCCACGCTGGTCCCGTCAGCATGCCGAGTTTCGGTCGACGCCGAACGTCGTCGACGACGATCGGCGCGTGCACGGGAAGGTCCGACTCGGGGCGGGGCGCCTCGACGTTTCGCCAGACTTCGAGCAGTCGCTCGTCCGCGTCCGCGTCGTCCGGCAGCCCAAGCCCGAGCTGCTGGCGGCCCTCCAGCACCACGGCCCACTCGCGGTAGCCCAGCAGTTCCGCCGCGATCGCGGCGGAGGCGTCGAGCGCATGGCCGAGGTCGCCGGGCCTTACGGTGAGCTCAGCCACGGCGCGCAGCGCCTCGGCCTCGGTCCGTGACAGCCTCTCGTCTGCGAACAAGCGCGACGTCCGGACCGCAACGGCGGCGTTGGCGCTGAACACCCGGAGCGTCTCGATCTGCGCCTCGGTGAACACCCGGCGTCCGGGCGCCAGCACCACGACGACGCCGATCGCCTCGCTCCCGATCGCCAGCGGCACCGCCACGCCCGCGCGCTCGGGGTCTGCGCCGAACAGGCGGTAGACCGAGCCGGCGCCCGCAGGTTCGTCACCGGAGAAGGAGACCGCCCGTTGCTCGACGAAGGCGGTCACCAGCGGAGAAGGATCGCCGAGGGAGACCAGCAGTGTCGCCGAAGACTCCGCGAGGCCCCGACCCCTTACCAGCGACAGTCCGAGGCCCGACGGGTCGGAGAGGAGCACGGCCGCGTCGCCCGTTCCCAGGATGCGACCGAGAGCGCTCAGTACAGCGTCCAGAACGTCATCGAGGTTCGACGCGCTGGCGAGCAATTGAGCCATGTCCTGCAACGAGTTCAGGCGCACGCCCATCTCGTTGAACGCATCGGCCACGCGACCCATCTCGTCGTCGCGGACAACGCGCAAGGGACGCACGTAGCCGCCTGCCGCGACGTCACGTGCGCGCTGCTCGAGCACGGTGAGCGGCCGCAGGACGCGCCGGCTGTAGACGAGCGCCACGAGGACCGCTGCCAGGATGACGAGCACCATGGCAAGCAGTGCGGGCGCCAGCGCGTTACCCGAGCGCGCCAGCGCGTCCGCGTTGGCTTCCACGACCAGGACCCGCCAACCCAGACCATGGTCGGGCGTGACCAACTCCCACGACCCCGCGAGATCGCCGAAGCCGGGAGAGGACGCAGCGACCGTCCCCCGGACCGCTTCGGTGCCGTCCTGCGAGAAGACGATGCTGGCCGGGTCGACGATCCGACCGGCGCCGCTCGTGAGGACCGGTCGTCCGGCGCCGTCGACCACGAGCGCGATGAGCGTCCCCCGCGTCGATGCGACGTCGTCCAGCGTGCGTCTGAGGTAGGTGTCGCGTACGCGCGCGAGCACCGTGACGGTCCGGGTACCGTCGCCCGCCGTGCGGCCGACCCACAGGCGACCCCCACCGCCGCCGTCGCTCTCCCATGCGAAGACCGGCGTGCGGGGAGCCGCTCCGGCCACCGCTGAGGTGATCCCGTGCGGCGGCGACGTCACGTCGTCCGAGGAGGCGAGCATACCGCGCGCGTCGACGAACGCGAGTGCATCCAGCACGTCCGCACGAGGCTCGAGGAGCTCGTCCACCGTGGTGCTCCGGAGGAATGCGCCCACAGCGGACGTACCCGCCTCGGAGACCAGCGAGTCGATCGATCGTTCGGCGCTGGTGAACCGTGCGTCCAGACTCCCAGTGACAAGCGTCCGGAAGGCGTCGAGGCGCGCCATCTCCTCGCTCTGAGTCGAGCGGTATACGCCCACGAGCGAGATGACCGACACGAGAGCGACAGCCGCCGTCACGGAGACGAAGGTCAGCAGTGTGATCCGGGTCGACAGCCCCATCCCCCGCGAACGCGTCCCGGCCACCCCCATCCAGCGACACGGCGAACACCGTTGCCATCGTATCCCCCGACGGCGGCCCGCTGCCAGTCCCGCTATCCCCCGGAGACGGCGGGGACCCAGCGGGAGATGAACACGGTCACTGCACCCAGCGTGCCCGTCGCGATCGCCGCGCCCACCAGCATGAGCACGACCCCGGAGACGCGGGCGATGACCAGGGAGTGCCGGCTCAGCCACTTGACGAGTCCAGCGACGCGCCCGAGCAGCGCCGCCATCAGCATGAACGGGATGCCCAGCCCGGCCGAGTAGACAGCCAGCAGCAGCGCACCCTCGCCGACGTGTCCGCTCCTCGCCGCCAGCATGAGGATCGAACCCAGGATGGGTCCCACGCACGGCGTCCAAGCGAAGCCGAACGCCATACCCATCGCCGGAGCTGCCCAGCGACCGAGGACGCGGGCCCGTGCCGGGTCGAAGCGCGCCTCGCCGTAGAGCCACGGGACCTTGATCAGCCCCAGCATGAAGAAGCCGAACAGGAAGATGAATGCACCCGAGATCCGCGAGATCAGAACGCGGTTGCCGGTCAGCACCCCTCCCAGAAGGGACGCCGACACACCGAGCAGGACGAACACGATCGAGAATCCGAGCACGAACAGTGTAGCGGGAAGCAGAACGTCCCGGGTCCGGGTGCTGCGCGAAGCGCCGCCGAGGCTCAGACCGCCCAGGAAGGACAGGTAGCCCGGGACGAGCGGGAGCACGCAGGGCGAGAGGAACGTCACGACCCCGGCA